>Ga0315298_1001504_pt1 | contig 42391 bp, 47 predicted proteins | sample WHS_1_MG_FD_203077 | JGI IMG/M metagenome (GOLD analysis project Ga0315298, IMG submission 203077) | Extremophilic microbial mat communities from Washburn Hot Springs, YNP, Wyoming, USA - WHS_1_MG | ecosystem: Environmental > Aquatic > Thermal springs > Hot (42-90C) | place: USA: Wyoming... | reverse complement strand
GGCGGTTGTACTTTGCGCGGTGGGTGCCGAAGCGTGGGCTTGGGCGACCGATGTTCGAGCTGGTGGATTCATTATCTTCTGCATGAAGTGAGGTTGGGGCTCGGAGGCGTTTGAGTTTGTCTGAGTGCGGCTGGTCCGAAGGGGGTGGAGGGCGGAGCTTTGTCCGGAGCCGGTCGTTGTTATCAAACCAAGGGGGGGGTTGGTCTGCGTGGGCTGTTTTGGTGTTCTATTGAGCGAAAAATCCCGGTTACTGAGGCCTGCCTGGCGCATTGGCCGAGGCTTGGCCTGGCTTTTGACTCGCAATTCCCTCTGCAACAGCCGTGCCAAATCACTCGCTAAAGATTTGGGGATGCGGCGGAATCGCTACACTTTGGGATTGACGCCAATGGTCGTGAATGCTCAGGCTCGGCCAACCTTAAGCCCATGCACTCACCTCTTCAAAATGCCGCCGCCGGCCGCCCGTTCTTGGCAGCCGCCAGAAACGGGTACCTCCGTTGGGTGGTCCTCGTGTTCGCCGCCATCCTGCCGCGATCTGCTGTCTGCGCAGACGACGGCCTTCGATTCAGCGAAGTCCGTGTCGCCGGAGGAGACGTGCAACTTGGCGTGCGCCTGCCAGACGAGCCGCGGCCCGTCCTGCTTGAGCGAGCCGACTCGCTGACCTCGCCCAGTTGGCAGGCCGTGGCGGTGCAACGACCGGCACCCGGCCAAACTCAAACCGTGTTCTCGGTCGATACCCAAGTCAACCAAACCGCCCAGTTCTTCCGCTGCCGGACGACCACGAACAACGCGCCGGCTGATCTCCGGCTGCGCATGTTGTACAACGGCTACTTTCTGACCGTGAATCCGAAACGCGCGTTGTCCGCTGTCAGCCCCAACGATCGCTATCGCCTTTACGTCTTGAACGCGGTGCTAGTGAATCCCGCCTCCGGTCGCATTGCAGCCATCTGGCCGCCGTTCCAGGGCGACTACCCGGGCGAGACCAATGTGGCGCGACACCTCAGCGAGGTCCCCGGACTCGCCTATGAACATCCGCCCGCACCCGGCAACAACCCCACGGCCATCATGCTCTGGTGGCTCTCTCACGGCGTTGCCCCCGCTCTCCTGCAAAATCTGGATACCGTGGACCTCCAAGGAGCAGTCGTCACCCCGGGACTGATCGACAACCATTTCCACGTCTCGATCTGGGCCAAGAAGGTCCCGGCCGAGGGCGAGCGGTTCGGCTGGCTGCCGGATGTAAGCGATCCCATTTATTTCTCTGAAACCAATGGCCTGGGCCGTCGTCCGGCCCAGGAGGCGCTGGCGGCCATGGTGGCGGACGCCAACACGTATCTGACCAACGGCTCCGGTGTCGTGTTGCACGGCTTCACTTACGCCTGGCTGGCGGAAGACCCTGACACGGGCGAACCGATGCCTTCATACCTGTTCGATTGCGCCGAAACCAACGTGCTGAACGAGGATTATCTGCTGAATGGCATCGGCCTCGCCAACGGCGGGTTCACGCCGCGTCCTGCCGTTCTGGTGCAGGTGAGCGGCCAGTCCTGCTGGTACAACGGCGCGCTGCTGGACCACTTCAACGACCTGCAGACCAACGTGCTCGCCAACCGCTTTCCATCCGTGCCGGTCACCAGCTACACCCCGCCCGGTGCCGGCGAGGTCTATTGGACCTTTAACCTCGCCACGGGGCCTACCAGCGGCCAGGACCTCTACGACCTGCCGTTGCCTCTGGACGTGGACCTGCGATTGCCCGCCGGCGCCGGCGAAGAGCCGCCCGTGGTTCCGTTCACGCTGCAACGGGTGGACCCAAACACTTGGACCGCCGCGGGGCTACCCGTGCTCTCGCAAATGGCCACGCAGATGGCGCTCCCACCGGTTTCGGGCGCAAGCATCATCCCGTTCTACCGGCCCATCCCGCCCGCGATCACGACGCAGATTTGGAACGAGGCAGCCGTGTTCGCCGGGGCCATGCCGGAGAGCGGAGGAGTTGGCTATGGTTCTTGGGACCCTCGCCGGCCTTACAAAAGCAACTGGTATAGTGGCGCTGAACGCGGCCTGCTGCAGTATTTCTTCGATCCCAGCGGCGGCGTGTGGCGCGCCACCGGTTACGCCGAGCACTACGTGATGCGGGATTTGCTGACCGGCAGTATCCAGCCCTCGGCCACCATCGCGGAGAACATGCAAATGCGCCGCAACCTGGCCCGCTGGTGCCAGCGCCACGGACTGACCTCGGTGCATGACATCATGTATTACCGGCGCCGGGTGGGCGCGGCGGAATTCCAGGCCTACGAGGCACTCTCGAGCGAGCATTCGCCGGCGACGGAGCTCGAGTTCTTCACGCGCCGCGACCTGGACCCCGCCACGCAAACCGGGCGACTCGGCCTGCGCGTCGGCTTGTATTACTACATCGAAACAATGGCCGAGGTGGACGAAGCCATGGCTCTGGCAACCGACCCGGCCTGGGGATTCGATCAAGACCGGCTCGTTCCCGCCCCAAGTCATCCCGAATACCCGGGCTGGGTCCGTTGGCTGGGCTGGAAACTGCAACTCGACGGTGCGATGGCCTCCCGCAACCTGTTCAGCAGCGCCCCGACGGCCAAACCCTACCCGGATGAGGCCGACCCGTACATCACCGCGAACGAAACCGGCCAGACCGTCCAGTTCAGACCTCACGGCTACGGCCTTCTAACCGAAAGCAGCGAACCGGAGCAGGAATTCAGCAGCCGGGAGTCGGCGGCTCTCTACTGGCTGGTGCGCGAGTCTGACCCGGCCAGTCCCTTCCACAACCCGGCCATCCCGCGCAACTGGGCGATCCTGAAATCGGGCGTGGTCAACTGGATCGGCCAGACCATCAACACCAACGCCCTGGCGACCGATCTGGAGGCGCTCACACACGTGAACATGACGGGCACCAACGCCGACGGACGTCCACGTGCCGCGGCTTTGGCTGACAAACTGGCGCGGGTGGGTGTTCAAATCAACGACGGCTATCAGCGCATGCTCACCTCGCTGGCCAAGATTTGGTACGAACGGTCCAAGGCCGCAGCCGCCTCCAACCCCATCCCGCACCAGGTGGCCAGCCATTGCGCGGGCGATGGCGGCGTGGACCTTTACCTCAAGGCCATCCAGAACTTGCGCGACGACCTGACCAGCTTCCCCCCGGTTTACAGCAGCCTGCCGCCCTACTGGCAATCGGTCATTCCGCCCGGCGCCGACCTTGGCGTCGTGATCCGCTCCTTCACCAATGAACGCTACCGTGTCGAGCATCTGCAGAATGTGTCCGGGCACATGGCCGCGCTGGTGTGTGCACCCGGTAGCGGACTGGATGCGGCTACCAAGCCCGACAGCCGGAACGTGGTCTTCTCCTCCCAACCGGTCATCATTGCGCTGGACGGGCAGAGTTCGCGCACCACCGCCTATCCCGAGGCGCAGGAGCTCTGGCCCATCCCGGCGCCCGCGAATTACTGGTGCGGCCTGCCGGCCATCCCCCGTTACGACCATCACGACCCCGGTCCGCTCTACCTGGCCCTGGACATTCCTTACAGCCTGAGCACTGATCCGCCCTCGATTCGCGACCCGCGCCCGGCGCTGACGCTCATCGGCGCCGTGGCCCGCTGTCCGACCGAAATAGACGCCGCTCACTGGCTGGACCAAACCGGGCCGGTGCCCGAACGGTATCCGCCCGACTATCTGGTGAAGGTGGTGTATCCACCCTTGGGACTGGACACGAATCAGAACGTCAATCCCATGCGCCTGACGATGGAGCAAGCCCTGTGCGGCATGACCTTCTGGGCGGCATACGGCGGCAACAGCGAACGCGAGGTTGGCGCCCTGGCCTCGCCACTCAGTGATCCGGGCGGGCCGGGCTGGTTGGCGGACTTCGTGGTCTGGCCCTGCAATCCCCTGGCCATTCGCGTGGCAGGCAACACGCTCGAGGACCTGGCCACACGCTACCACCAGATCGCCCTCACCAACCGGACCCAACTGGTCAACGCCTTCATCCAGAAGTTCCGCCCCGCTCTCACCGCCGTGGGCGGGATGCCTGTCTATGTCGCGCCCGGCACCGAAGCCCGCTGGCAGGGGAATACTCCGTGAACGGCAGCGGAAGCGTTTTGCCGAATGGAGTGCCAGCATGCTGGTCGCAGTCCCCGTTGGCCCGCAACAGCAGGCGGACATTCCTCCCCGCGGGCGGATCAATGCCTCACGGCAAGTCGGCCAGGGCGTGGGGCGCCGTGGGTCGCGACGTCGCGATGGACAACTCTCAGATACGCCGGAAGAACATGGTACACTGTCGTTGCCACTGACGCGGGCGTGCGAAAGCGCACAATGCCTCCATGAATACGAACTCCCATCTCACGCGCAGGCAGTTTGTGGCTGCTTCATCCAAAACCTTGGCGCTCGGCGCGGCGCTGGCCGGGTCACCGGCGATCAACGTGCTCGGGGCCAATGAGAAGATACACCTCGGATTCATCGGCGTCGGCAGCCGCGGCTTCGATCATTTCAAACAGTTCCAGGCCATGTCGGACGTCGAACTGGTCGCCGCAGCCGATGCGGCTCGCCCGAAGCTGGACCGCGCCAAGGCCGCTGCGCCACACCTCCGGACGTATTCGGACTATCGGCTTCTCCTCGAATCGAAGGACGTCGATGCCGTGGTGGTGTCCTCGCCGGATCATTGGCACGCGATTCACACCATCCATGCCTGCCAGGCTGGCAAGGACGTCTATGTCGAGAAACCACTCGGCCACAATATCCGCGAAGGCCGCGCAATGGTCCGCGCCGCCCGCAAATACCATCGCGTCGTCCAACTCGGCACGCAGCAACGGTCGGGACCGACGTGGATCGAGGCCGTCCAGCGAATCCAATCTGACGAATTCGGCAAGATCAGCCTGGTCCGAACGTGGAATTGCTGGGGGCTCGACAGTGTGCACGCGGACATGGGCAATCCACCCGACAGTGACCCGCCGCCGGGGGTGGATTACGACCAGTGGCTCGGCCCGGCGCCCAGCCGGCCATTCAACCCGCGGCACTTCGATTTCTACTTCTACTATCACTGGGTCTATTCCGGGGGCATGCTCTCGGCATGGGGAGTGCACTTGTTCGACGTGGTGACGTGGGCGATGGGGCCCACCATCAACGCCGTGACCACCACCGGCGGCAAATTCGTGTTCAAAGACGCCCGCGACACCCCCGACACCGCCGCCGTTTTGTTCGAGTGCCCCAGCTACGTTTGGACCTATGAAGTCCGCCACGGCAACGGCAAAGACCCGTGGCGCGAGATGGACCACGGCATCGAGTTCTACGGAACCAAGGCCTCGTTGCGAATCAATCGCCGCGGCTATACCGTCTTCCTTGAAGATGCAAGGTCCGAGCCGCTCCGCGTGCCCGACCGCGGGCTCGACACGCCCCACAAACGGAACTGGCTCGAATGCATTCGGAGCCGCCAGCGACCGAATTCGGATGTCGAACTTGGCCACCTGGGCAGCATCCCGGGCCATTTGGGCAATATCGCGTACCGTGTAGGCCGCCGAATCCTCTGGGACGGCCAGAACGAGACCATCCCAAACGACAGCGAGGCCGCCGCCTTGCTCGGACGCACGTACCGGGCACCCTATTTGCTGCCAGAGATTGATTCGGCAGCCGGCTGAGTTTGAAGTGGACTCCGCCGTTCGAGGCTCCAGACGGCGTTCCGTGTTGCGTTCGCCTGAACCCGCATTCTTCGAGTCGCACGTTCGCTCGGACTTCGCCCGAGGGTGGGACGTTGGCGGTCTGGGCGTACGATGCGGACGCTGCCCGCTTCTGGCGCGTGCAGGCGGTTGGGCGACCTTGTAAAGATGCGCTGGTCCGACCTGGAGCTGGCGCAAGGCGTGTGGCGGTTCACAGCCGGAAAGACCGGGCGGGCGGTTGTCATTCCGCTGCATCCGGGGTTGCAACAGCACTGGGTGCAACGGGCGGGCACGGACGAGCCGCCTCAGTGGGTCGAAGCCGCACGGGCCGCGTTTGCAGAATGCGCGCGATCGTATGTTGACAAGTTGAAACGACGGGCGCGGGCTGCGCTTGCGCCGATCTGCATGTCACGGCCGCCGGTTCCCAACGCGAGGCTTTTGAAAACGCCACCAATCGCCAACATGAGCAATCTGACGATCCCAGGTGAAATCCCCTTGGCGCACCCTGCAATTTGACGCCCGAGGTGAAATAGGCCTTACCGGTCCAAATTGTTCCTGGCCGGGTCGGATGAGCTGTTTCAGACGACGGTGATGGCATTGGAGAGTGGTATTCCAAGTGTGAATTGCCGGCGGCGCGTCAGTCGTTGACAAAGACGTCCAGTTCAGTGCCGCCGATAAAGATTTTGTGCCTTGACGTGAAATTACGGCGGAGATTCTAATCCGTTCATGGCGCGCCTCAAATCCAAGCCCTCCAGTGCCCCGGTTACAGATTACCTGCACAAGGCCAAGCGCAAACATATCCCGCCCGCCGGCTTGGCCGCGCAGGGCGAGATCACCGGTTCCTGCTCGCGGACGACCCCGGCGCAGGCAAAACCATCATGACCGGGCTGCTGGTCAAAGAGCTTAAATACCGCGGTCTGGTCCGCCGCACACTGATCGTCGTTCCCGGCCATTTGAAGGACCAGTGGCTCCGGGAAATGAAAGAACGGTTTGCTGAGACATTCACGGTGATTGACCGCAACGTCATGACTGCCACTTGGGGGCGTAACATCTGGCATGAACAGGCACAGGTGATAACCTCGATGGATTTCGCCAAGCAGGATGATGTGATGGCAACACTGGGCGAAACCCGTTGGGACCTTGTGGTGGTGGACGAAGCCCACAAGATGGCCGCCTACCGCTACGGCGACAAAACCAACAAGACCGATCGCTACCGATTCGGAGAACTGGTCGAGCGCCTCACCGCTGCTGAAACGCGGGAGGAATTGCAGGCTGAAATACAAACACTCGGTGATCTCATTCGTCTTGCTCGCGATGCGGAACGCAATGAGGTGGAGACTAAACTCAATGAACTTCGCAAGGTGATCGGCACTGAGAACCTTCAGCGAACCGGGGAGAAGTTGCTGATCTTTACCGAATCACGCGAGACCTTGGACTACTTGGTTGAAAAACTCAAGAGCTGGGGCTACTCGGTAGTGAGCCTGCACGGGGGCATGAACCTCGACGCCCGCATCCGCGCCGAGCATGAGTTCCGGGAGAAAGCCCAGGTCATGGTCTCGACCGAGGCCGGTGGCGAGGGCATCAACCTGCAGTTCTGCTCGCTGATGGTCAACTATGACATCCCATGGAATCCCAATCGGCTGGAACAACGCATGGGCCGCATCCACCGCTACGGCCAGCAAAAGGAAGTCCACATCTACAACCTGGTCGCCTCCGACACCCGCGAGGGAAAGGTCCTGGAAGCCCTGTTCCAAAAACTGGAGCGCATTCAAAAGGCCCTCGGCTCCGACCGCGTCTTCGACGTCATCGGCGAAGTCATCCCCGGCCGCAGCCTCAAAGACTTGATCGTCGAGGCCATTGCCCAGCGCCGCACGCTGGACGAAATCGTGGCCGAAATTGAGGCGGTCCCCGACAACGAGGCCGTCGACAAAACCCGGCAAGCCGCCTCGGAAGCCCTGGCCACCCGCCACATTGACCTGAGCCGCATCCTCGGCGAAGACCGCCGCGCCAACGGCGAACCCATCCCCGACGTCGAAATCCGCAACGAAGAACGGCGCAAAGAAGAACTGTTGGCCCGAAAACAAGCCCTCGAAGACGAAATCCGCCGTGAGACCAGTCTCCTGCCTTCTGCGCCCAAAATCCTGGGTATTGCTCGTGTGATTCCGGAACAGGCGACCGATCCGGCGATGCGCTCAGACCGCGACATCGAAGCCATCGGGATGAACATGGCCATGGCCTACGAACGCGCCCAGCAGCGTGTGCCGGAAGATGTCTCAAGCCAAAACCTCGGCTATGATATTCGCTCCACCGGCGCGGGCGGCGTCATCCGATACATCGAGGTCAAAGCACGGGCCGTCACCGGGGCCATTGTCCTCACCCCCAACGAATGGCTCATGGCCAGGCGGCTTGGCGAGGAATACTGGCTTTACATCGTCGAAAACGCCCGAACTCAACCGATCCTGCACACGATTCAAAATCCCGCCACAAAGTTGGCTCCACAGGAGGTGGTGGAAATTGTCCGATATGTCATCAAGGACTGGAAACCATGAACCCAGACGTCTTCAGAAACAGCCCCAGCGGTCGCGTGATCCAAGTCGGACAAGGCTCAGCAGCCTATTGGGCTTTCGTGCCGAACCCGCTCCCGCCACCGCTCTCGTTCGACGCCGCGTGGATCCGCCAGCTTTCGGATGCCGACCGCGCCCTGGGCGAACTGGCCGGCCTCGGACGCACCTTGCCGAATCCGCATCTGCTCATCCATCCATTCATCCGACGTGAGGCCGTGCTCTCCTCGCGGATCGAAGGAACACAAGCCGATCTTGCCGACCTGTATGCCTTTGAAGCCGGCCAACTGCCGCTGCCGGGGATCAAACCCGCGCCCCCCGAAGAGGACGTGCGCGAAGTGCACAACTACGTGCGCGCCCTCGAATACGGCCTGCAACGGCTCAACACGCTGCCCGTCAGTCTCCGCCTGCTCCGCGAGGTGCATCAGCGATTGATGGAAGGCGTCCGCGGTCACCAAGCCACACCCGGCGAGTTCCGCCACACGCAAAACTGGATTGGCCCGGCCGGTTGTTCCCTGAATGACGCGCCGTTCGTGCCGCCTCCCGTGGAGGAAATGCACGCAGCGTTGCACGCCCTCGAACAATACCTCCACGCCGAAGACAACCTCCCACCCTTGATCCGTCTGGCGCTCATCCACTACCAGTTCGAGGCCATCCACCCGTTCATTGACGGCAACGGTCGCATCGGACGTTTGCTGCTTTCGCTGCTCTCCGTCCATTGGGATTTACTGCCGCTACCTTTGCTTTACCTCAGCGCGTTCTTTGAAAAACACCGACAAGATTATTACAACCTGCTGATGGCCGTCAGCGCTCGCGGCGCCTGGCGCGACTGGATTGAATTCTTTTTGCGGGGCGTGGCAGACCAAGCGCGCGATGCCGTCGTCCGCGCAAAACGGCTGCAGGACTTGCAGGCAGAATGGCGAGTACGACTGACCAAAGCGCGCTCCTCCGGACTGGCGATCCGCCTGGCGGACTCTCTATTTGATTCACCCTTTCTAACGATTCCCCAAGCCCAGCAACGACTCGGCCTCAAACAGTATCACAGCGCGCGTCGCCACGTGCAAGGACTCGTCAAAGTGGGAATTCTGAAACCCTTGGATGAGTCGTCTTACGGGAAAACCTTTGTAGCCGCCGAGATTATGCCGGTAATTGGTCAAGGTGAAAGATGATCACAGATTTGTATTTTTCTTGCCGAACGTACAATTCTGTCCCGAACAATTGTGCTTTACTGCAATTCTCCATAATCACGATTGTAGATTGGATATGTAACTTTCGCCGCCGCAGGCATCTGTCCACAATCGTGGAGCCTTTAAGGAAATGAACAACCAAGACATGGCAAACCGACTCATCGAGACCGATTTCCCACTGCGGGCGGTTTCCGAACAGTCCGTCCGCGAGAAAAACATCCGCCACGGCCACATCTCCACGCTGCACATCTGGTGGGCGCGCCGACCGCTGGCCGCCTCCCGCGCCACCGCCCTGGCCGCCCTGCTGCCCGATGACCCCAACCGCCGCAACGAGTTCCTCCAGTTGGTCGAGCAAATCGCCCCGTGGGAAGTCGTCTCCGGCCAGGACACCGCCGGCGCGCAACTCATCCAGAAAGCTCGCGAACTGATCCGCGAGGCTCATGATGGCCGCGCCCCGCGCGTCCTCGACTGCTTCGCCGGCGGCGGCGCCATCCCGCTGGAAGCCCTCCGACTCGGCTGCGAAACCTACGCGCTGGACTGCAACCCCGTCGCCGTCCTCCTCAACAAAGCCGTGCTCGAATTCCCGCAAAAATTCGGACGAACGACGGAGGCAACCACGAAAGACACGAAAGACACGAAAGGGGCAGAAGGGCAACTGGTCTCTCGCAATTTTCGTGTATTTCGTGTATTTCGTGGTTAAGACAATCCGTATGGACATCATCTACAGAGAGGAGAGTTACAAGATCATCGGCGCTTGCTTCGAGGTCTATAAGGAGAAAGGCTGCGGGTTTTTGGAGCCGGTTTATCAGGAGTGCATGGAGATCGAGTTGGGGCTGCAGGGCATCCCGTTCCGCGCCCAGGCAGCGCTGAAGCTCGAGTACAAAGGCCACCCGCTCAAACATGGCTACCAGCCGGACTTCATCTGCTACGACAAGATTATCGTGGAGCTCAAAGCTGTGACGGAACTGACCGACGAGCACCGCGCACAGGTCCACAACTACCTCAGCGCGGCGCAGCCGCAACCAAATGCGCGAGGCGCAAGAACTGCGCTGGCTGCAAGCATACCGCTGTGTAGCGCCGCGCTGAAAGGGGCGACTTCGTCGCCTTCGAGGGAGATGCGGGTCAAATCAGCGGACGAACAGTTCGAAGGCAAAAGTTTCGAACCACACGCTGATCTGCGATTTCAGGGCAGATTATCGAATATTACACTCCAAAGGCCGCACTGTGGTGACCGCACTGCTCCCGGCCAGAGAAGCAGATATTGACCAAATCGAGCGAAGTCGCGGCCTGAAAATATTTGCAAATATGATCGATTTCTCAATATAGGTAAAAAGCGACCGGCTACAAGCTCGGTCTGCTGGTCAACTTCGGTCACTACCCGCAATTGCAATACGAGCGGATTGTCCGCTGAACGACAAACGACAGGAAACCACGAAACATATGAAGGAGGTTACAGGCAGCTATGTGTCTGAATTTTTCGTGTATTTCGTGTATTTCGTGGTAAAATCAGAGCCCTGATGAAGCGAAAACGCAACGGCGTTCAGCATGCGATTGACCGGATGGTTCGCCGGATTGTGCGGCGGTTCCATCCGGAGCGGATTATTCTGTTCGGCTCGCACGCGCGTGGCACGGCCACGCCTGACAGCGATCTTGATTTGCTGGTGGTCATGCCAGTCAAGGGGTCGAACCGCGACAAGGCCATTCAGATCAGGGCGGTGCTCCACGACATTGCCGTGCCGAAGGATATCATAGTTACGACGCCGGAGGATTTCGCATGGCGCAAAGACGTGATCGGAACCATCGAGTATCCAGCGGCCCACGAAGGGAAGGTGCTTTATGCCCACGCCTGACCAGATCAACGCTGTCGTAGCGGGATGGGTCGAAAAAGCCGAGCACGATTTTCAGACCGCCTGCCACATCTTGAAGCTGGGGCGAAAAGGCCCGTCGGACATCGTCTGTTTCATGCCCAGCAGTGCGTCGAGAAATACGCTAAGGCCATGCTCGTGCTAAGACAAGTCTCTTTCCCCAAGACCCACGATATCGAGCAGCTTGTGAAGCTGTTGCCCGCCGGCCACGGCCTGAATATCTCAAGAGATGAGCAACATCGTCTCACTGAATACGCCACCGAAGGCCGTTATCCGGGCGGGCGCGACCTCCCACTGGCAGAGGCGCGACAAGCGGTCGCTCTGGCTCGCCGCATCCGGCAGGCGGTTCGCAAACTACTGCCCAAAAAATGCTTGACCCCCAAAAACAGCAAACCATGAAACCCTGGCATCAAATCGTTGTCCCCCACGCGGACATTCGCAAAGGCAACTTCGACGAGTCGGTGTTCGCAGCGGATTTGTCCGATGTGCTGGCCGATCGCGGCCCGCTGGAGTACCGCGATGCGGCTACGTTTTTCAAGAAGACTTACCCGACGCAGGGGTTGGTGAGTCTGTTGTCGGTCATGCTGGCGCGGCTGTCGGGCGCGGGCAAGGGCGAAGGCGTCATCCAGATTCAAACCCCGTTTGGCGGCGGTAAGACGCACAGTCTGATTGCGCTGTATCACTTGTTCAAGAACAGCGCGGAACTGAAGTCGTCGGACGCCGTGGCCGAAATCCTCAAGAAAGCGGGCGTGAAGGCCGTGCCCCAGACGCGAGTGGCGGCCTTTGTGGGAACGGCGGCGGATGCGTTGCAAGGTCGGACGCCATGGGGCGAACTGGCAGAACAGTTTGGTCAATATGCGGATTTCAAAGAGCATGACCGGAAACGGCGGTCGCCCGGCAAGGACAAGCTTCACAAGCTGCTCGGCAGCGCGCCGACGAAAAGGAGAAGCCGGTCGAGGAGATCATTGAGGCGTTTCTGAAGTATCCGCATCTGCCCATGCTGGAAAGCGCGACGGTTGTACGGGATGCCATTGTTCAAGGTGTCAACACTGGCATCTTCGGAGTGCGAACCAGCGATAAAATTTATTTCAAACAGCCGATACCGCCATCGGCGGTCGAATACGGCGCGGTGCTGGTCCGCGAATCGGAGCTTCCGCCACCACCTTCGACAACACTGTCGTCCCCATCGGGGCGTGTCGCTCCGGAAGAGCTGGTCAGCGCGCTCCACACGGCTGCAGAAGTTCCCGTCAGGGAAGTTTACAAACAGCTTTGGGCGCGGCGCCGAAAGGAGTTCGCGGACGAATCGACCTTCCGACGCGCCTTCTGCCAAGCACTCACGGATGGTGCCCAACGAAACCTGTTTATCTTGGAAGGCTCAGCGGCAGCCGAGTCGCCCGATTGGGATCAACTTCTGGAAATAGCCAAAATCAAGAAACCAGAGATTGCTCCCCCGCAGCCCCCACAGGCCGGCGTGCAAACATACAGCCTGCGGGCCGGAATTCCGCTGGACAAACTCTCAGACTTCGTCCGTGGTGTCATCACCCCGCTGCGTAATGATGGGGCTGAAGTGACAGTCGAAGTAAGTATCGAAGCTCGTTCACAGCCCGGCGGTTTCAAGAAAACGACGCTGGACCAAAAAGTCAGAGAAACCCTCCAGCAGATTGGCGCGGATATTCGGCACGAATCCCTGCATTGAGTATGAGCAAATGTCCCCGGGTGATGCATACACGGGGACTCTGAAGCCTTGGCCAGCAGAAATCCCAGATTAGCGATCGTTCGATTGCCGTGATGCCACGACCCGTTTCTGCCCGCCATGGCACGGATTTCAGCCCTTATCCTGACTCGCTGACCACGCTTTACCTGGGTCAACGCCTCACCAAACGGTTACCCTCACATCACCTTACACAATCCAGGGGCTGAAGGCCCGGCCTATTACAGCAATCCTTTCGCGGGTTTCGCGCCACGACGTCACAGACACTGCCCGGTCCCAAATCGATGAGCAGCCATAGACAGGTTCACGGTCGATCACGGATCGCAAACCCGGAGGGGGCGGATGGTGCATGAGTCTGCACCTTATCAACTGAGCGGAAAGATCGCACTGCGGAACGACAGAAAAACCTTCGGCATAAGAATCACAGGCAGAAATATGGGGGGCAGAAAAATGGTCAAACGAACAAGCCGCTGTTTTGGATTACTGGAAACATCGGCCCCAACCTCATTTTTCTGCCGCCCATTTTTCTGCCAATCATTATTTTCCTGCCCAGCTACGACGTTCCGGGAGATGCGCGGGCTGCACACTGCGATTGTTCCGGTCTGTTTCTGCGATGGCACCAACGACAGCGAGACTTTATCGGATCGCTGGTATTTTTCTGCGTGCGGCCGGACTACTGAATGACCTTGTGTACAAACAGAATGGTCGGGACGGTGAGATTTGAACTCACGACCTTCTGAACCCCATTCAAACTTATGTCGTTGTAAGTGTTTGATGATGAAAACGCATCCAAACGTGGTGCAGTTTTTGGTGCAGGTAATCGCAGAACGTTTTTTCGTGGTTGCAACAAATCGGGCGGCGGATATATTGGCGGTGAGCTAACCGCTAGTTGAAATACGACGAAAGATCGTGAAACGAAATGTATGGATGTGATTGGAAATGTATGGATGAGATTGCCCATGAAACCGCCAGGATGGTGTCAAAAATTCTGTCTGGCATTGCAATTCACAAGGATAGTGTCAAAATATCAGTCGAACAACTTGCCCGTTCTGCTGTTATTTGTGCACAAGTCCACTCCGCGGACATGCCGCGTGCCATTGGCCGTGGCGGCGCGCACATAAAGGCTCTCACGAAGATCGTTGGAGACATCGGTCTGACGTCCGGCGTACCACTAAAAATTCGGCTGCTCGAACCCGAGGCTGGTCAGAGAGATCGCTATTCGCCTTTCCAACCGAAGGAGGAGTGGGACGGCAAGAGCGCCCACGAGCTACTCACGCAAGTCGCGTCAGCAGCTATCTCGGGCGGTGCAGTCGTCGAAAGAAACGACGGTGCTAACGCTGTGACCGAGTTTGTGGTCAAGCCTATGCGAAGACAGCCTGCGCGAGAGTTTGAGGAACTGATTGCGGCACTGAACGTGCTGTGGAATGCAATCGGTCGCGCCCAAGGCAGGATTGTTACGGTGTCGGGAGGCGAGCCGGTTTCATTGCCGGGGTAAGTTGCCGGCAGCATGGACGGCTGAGCTCGCCGGTTGCGTAAAGCAACCGAGGGCGTAAGCTAGCTTGTTTTTTTTTGCGCTTGCGCTCCAGGCGCTAGCGGGAGACTTTCGTCGAAACGAATAGCAACGAAACGAAACCTATGGATGGCGTAAACAAGGCAATCTTCGGCGGCATCGTCCTTGAGAGGCCGGTTACCCGCAAGACCGACCGGGGAACAACTGTCACGGAATTCTGTGTCGAGAGCACGCATAGCTGGACGTACCGCGGCGAGTACCGACGCGAGGTCAATCAAATCACCTGCGTAGCATGGCATGGCTTGGGTGAGTTCGCTTCCGGCCTTAACAAGGGAGATCGCGTCCTGGTCGAGGGGAGACTGCAGAACAAGTCATGGCTTGACACAAACGGCAACCAACGCACAGCAGTGCGCATCGTTGCCGATACGATCTGGAGAACCTTCGACAACGGCCAGACCGAGGCCAAGACCGCAGCACTACAGGAGGCGTCATGCTAGCGGCTGGCCGGAAGCAGGAATTCTACGACGCGCTTTGCGATTCGGCGCGACCGGTGCCCGGCGAACCGCTTCGTTTTCTGGTTCGCAGTCGGCGGCCTTGGCTTCAGCCTTACGTCGTTGATCTCGACGAGTTCGGCTTCAACGGCTCGTGTCACTGCGAACACTTTGTTTTCAGACTTCGACCGCAGCTTGAGCGCGGCATTGCCGCGGGCCCTGTATGGCGTTGCTGGCATATTAACGTGGCCCGTCAACGGTTCTTGGAGGATCACTTGCGGCTCATGGCTGCAATGGTAGGCGCTAAACCCTTCAACTGCCCGATGCACTGCTGCCCGCTTTACGGATCATGCCAGCTCAACGCCGTGCGCAAAAATTCAGCAGGGGCGAAATGAAACGAACCAGAAACTCACAGCGTCACACAGTGCCGCTTCTAGCCGGACTGGGCCTTCTGGGTCTTTCCTGCTGGGGTGGGGATACAATCCTTCTCAAGGAAACAATAAAAGTGAAGCCCGGTGAAATCTGGGACGGAAACGGCGCTACTTACGTTAGCAATGGCGAGTTCCCGATGATGACGCTGGCTAACGGCTGCACGGTGCGCAACGTTACACTGATTGGCCGAAAAACGTGCGATGGAATCCTGTCGAGGACGGCACACCGGTGGTTGATCGAAAACGTCCGCGTTAGCTCGTGCAGCAATGGTCTCGCCATAACGGAGTCGTGGATAGTCTCAGTGCGTGACTGCCACTTCAACGGCTGCGAGAACGGCATCGCCCTAACGGGAAGGGCGGTGAACGATCTGAAGGTGACCGGCGGTGAGATAGCTGGCAACACGGTTGGCGTCTCGATCACCGGCTTTGACCACTACGGCAACAAAATCTCGTCCTGCATCGAAGGCAACAAGCGGTATGGGATCGCCGTGACCGGCTCGGTTGGCAGCCTGCTGGTCTCCGGCTGTTACTTCGAGCAGAATGGCGCCTGCGATGTTTATGTCGCAAATTACGCCGCTGCCGGAGTGAAGTGTGACTCAAACTTCCACCTCCGAACTGCGGTAGGAGTCTGGTTGCTGAGCGGGATTGACCCCTACATTGGGCGCTCGACGTTTTACTGCAAGCAACCTTGGCTGATCGAACGGGCTGTCCGCAACGCATACGTGGACTGGAATGACTACATGAACTGGGGCGGGTTTAATGATCCAAAGCCGTCCACGTCGAACAAAAGCGCGACAACCCAATTCCATCCAATCGGAATGCCAAAATGAGACGTCTTTCATGCAAACGGCAACGCCTGCAACGGTTGTACAGGGCCGAGCGAAAGAGATGGCTTGCGGCCAACTCCGTATGCCGCTTTCCAGGCTGCCGCCGCGCGGCTACAGACGTTCATCACAGCCGCGGTCGCGCCGGATTACTTCTTCTGGACACGCGATGGTGGGTTGCGCTTTGCCGCAAACATCACCGGTGGGTGCATGATAACGTTCGGGCTGCGAGGGCGCTCCGACTACTCTCGGACGTGGCGAGATGGAACAGCGTACCAACTCAAGACGATGGGCGTTAACCGAGCATGGCTGTCTGCCAGACTTGTCCGAATGATGAGCGATTCGGATAGGGCGCAGTTGGGCCGTTTTGGCCGAACCGAAGACGAGGTACGGCAGGAACTCGATGCCAAGGCGGAACGGCAGTTGATGAAACAGGTGACGGCGGTGCTCGATCGGTGGGGAATTGCATGGAACGCCAGCCGGATGGACCGGCGCACGACGTGCAGGACTGGCTGGCCCGACCTAACATTTGCGCTCAAGGACGCAAGCGGCCACGCAATACCGTGCGCTGTCGAGTTGAAGAGCCAGACAGGGCGCTTGCGGCCAGATCAGTCCGAGATGCTGGAAAAACTCTCGGCGAATGGATGGCGTGTTGCTGTGATTCGATCCTTGGACGCGTTCTTGGAATTTGCGCGAACGTGCAACTCAAGAAATACAACTGGAAACGGTTGAGAGCTGTCGAACCGTGCGCTTTCTGCTACGGACCTCACAAGACGGCTGACTGCCCGCTGTACGGCAAGAACGGCAGGAAAAGGCCCAATCGCACCCGGAGGCATCGCAAGAACCTCTGGAGATTATCTCTCGCGCGCGCGATCGGCGAGGAAATAGCCCGCCAGGCGGCAAAGGATTCAAAGCCGGGGACGAGGTGGTTGCTGAAACAGTTGGGCATGACCAGCTCGATCCGCTAGCAGACGGCTCAGGAGCAAAGCCATGTCTGACGGGTCAAAGATCGAATGGACGAACGCGACTTGGAACCCGGTAATCGGCTGCAGCAAGGTTAGCGCTGGCTGCATGCACTGTTACGCCGAGGCTATGGCGCGGCGCTTCGGCTGGTGCCCAAAGCCGTGGACATCTGAGAACGCCACCGAGAACGTTAAGATTCGGCCAGACAGGCTTCTGCTACCTGTACGCTGGACCAAACCTAGGATGGTCTTCGTGAACAGCATGGGCGACCTGTTCCACGAGCTCGTGGACGAGGACTTCGTTGCCCGCGTGTTCGCGGTCATGCTCGCGTCACCTCGACATACATTCCAAGTATTGACGAAACGGGCTGTCCGCATGTGGGAAATTTTGAACAGCAGCAACTGGGACAGACTTGTAGCCGAGAAATACCGCGACATGTTCGGACATTTGCCGACCGGCGTGCACCGCTACAACGTCTGGTTCGGCGTGACGGCCGAAAACCAAGCCGGCGCAGACGATCGAATCCCATACCTCCTCGAAAGCCGCGCTCTGATCCACTTCGTCTCCTGTGAGCCGCTTCTGGGGCCGATAGACCTAACTCCCTACCTCCGCCGGCAGCACGGCAGGGACACCCGACAGGGGCTTGACTGGGTGATTGTCGGCGGCGAGACAGGGCCGGGCGCACGACCGATGGACCCTGATTGGGCTCGGGCCATTCGGGATCGGTGCACAGCTACGGGAACACCGTTTTTCTTCAAACGATGGAGTTCGCCGCTTCGGAATCGACAGCTTGACGGCATCATTTACAGCCAGTTGCCCTATAACTCGGCGAGAATGGCCGCCCCGGGCCCGTGGACTCGATAGAGGACGGCGGCCATCGAAAAATACGGTCGGAACTGGGATGCATCTTGAAGTACTGCGACCATTCAAAAACCGTGCCAACATTGGCTTGGCATGCTTTTTGAAGTGGGTGCAATACAAAAACCGTGCCAACTCCGGCTTGGCATGCATTTTGGGGTGGGTGAGGTACAAAAACAGTGCCAACTGCCGCAAAAAAATCAGCTTGGAGACGTTTTATCTGCTTGCAAATCAGCGGGTTACGTGACATTCTATAGGCGTAAAATAAAACAAACAATGAAGAAAACACTTTGGACAAGCTACTACGGACGGCACCTACCAAAGGGGGCCGTCCGGGTCCAGATCAGTAACAGCCGGCCAAGCTGGCTGGACAAGCTGATCGAGGCAAAGGAGTTGGCCCCGGTGTGGATGAAGCTGGCTTGGGCGGGGCAAGTCGAAGTCGATGACCCTGCTTGGCGGGCCCACTACAGGGCCCAGCTTCAGCACCTCGACGAGCAGGGGGTGCTGAAAGCGATCGTTGAGGCTTTGCCGGACGGCGCCTTCCTTTGCTGCTACGAAAAGGACGCGGAGACGTGCCACAGGAGCGAGCTTGCGAAGTTTCTCACCGAACGTGGCTACGCGGAAGTGGCTGAGTGGCAGCCAGAAGCACAGTCTCCAACAGCGCAATTGGAGCTCAGCCTTTAATTGATTTCCTGCCGGCTTCCCGTGGTTGGCAGGACGACGAACAGCGGGCGCAACCAGTGAGCGATACGGGCTGGCAAGGCGGATCAGACGCCGAAACGAAACGATGGAAACGCAACGAAACGAAACGATGGAAACGCAAGGAATGAAACAGGAAGAAGCAAAGCAAAACGGCGCGAAACAAGTAGAGCTGGCAGTCGTTGACCGGCTTGCGGATCGGCTGGTATGGCTCAAAGACGGCAGGGTACTCCGGGACACAGGAGACGGACCGAGGCCGTGGAAAAAGGTCAAGGCTGGCAGGGAACCGAGGGAGGCGTTTCAGCATTGGTCGGAACAACGCAAGCAGTGGCTCGCTGAACACCCTGCCTTCGACAGGCTCCAAAAGTTCATGGTCCGGAACTTCGGCCTCGACGACCGATTGCTTGTTCTAACGGCTTTGGGGGCACTGGCGAACGACGCGGACGGCTTGTGGGCCGAGATGAACGATGCTGGCATCGAAATCTCGGTCGAAGAGGCGCACGAGCTTTGCCGTCTTTTCATCGAGATGGAGGCGGAACCAAGGGGACCTGCCGAGCAGACCGCAACTGCGAACCAGACACAGGAGCAATGATGGAACTCCAACAAAACCTGCCGTTCCGGCACGACGCCAGCTTTGAGGCACTGCAGCAGGGCTTACAGCAAGTAGCACTCCGGTATCACAAGGTGTTCCCGATACATGAGCTGACCTGCATTGTAAGATGTGCCGGCTACGACCCAAGCGCGCTTACGGAGTGGTTTGGTGAGTACTCCGTTCCCCCCTCTGCGAGGGTGAGCTTCTCGGTCGGCAATGGCGTGATTATTGACCTGCGATGGAACCAACTCGATGACGGCCTGTTCCGGTTTGGCGGAGCGACGGCGTATCGCATGGAAAGGATGGTGTCAAATGGAACCAGCCAAAACGTACAAAGTCTTTGAGTGCAAGGTTGTGAGGCTACGGGATCAACCGGTTGCCGCCGAAGAGACTGTGATGAACTCGCCGGACCGCATTTACGAGGCATGGAAGAGAATCGTGGTGACGGCACCGTGGTGGACCCCGGACGCCGAGATCATATGCGTATGGACGTTGAACGCGCGCATGCGCGCTACGGGTATGTTTCTACTCGGGATCGGGACTCTCGACACGTGCGTGATGCACCCGCGTGAGGTTTACCGCCCGGCCATTGTTGCCGCGGCGCACTCAATCATTCTCACACACTCGCACCCGAGCGGCGATCCAACGCCGAGCGACACGGACTTAAGGGAGACGAGGCGCATTGCGAGTGCTGGCGAGATTCTCAAGATAAAGTTGCTTGACCACATCATCATCGGATCGCAGAAGGTTGAGGGTTTGCCACCCTTCCTGTCGCTTGCGGAATTGGGGTACCTATCATGAACTTTCTCAAAGATAACGCAATTGACTATGACGCCGTCGAACAGCACGTCCTAACGATTGGACGAATGCGCAGGCGTTGGTTGGCTTCTGAACTGAAAAAGTTCCTTCGCCAGGCCGATCCGACTTGGAAGACAGCCGGAGCAAGCTTGGCTTCATTGCTGAAAAGGGCATCGTTCATCTGCAACTTCGCGCCAAGGTCGATCTACCGGGACCCGATCGTTCCGGCGTTGCTGCTTTACCGGGAGGCGATCTCAAGGGCGCTTGCTGAGAGGAACCAGAAACGGCCCGGCCTCGAACGGGACGTCGAGTTCCGGCTTCGCACAGCGGAAGAGTATCACGATGTTGCAATGCAGCTTCTCGGCAGGCGCGTTGGCTCCGAGTCTGCTAACGCAACACTGCACCAACCAAACCAGAGCGGCGCAAGCCAGCCTTGAACATGCAGAGCCGCCGGATCGGCTGAACTGCCACCCGGCGGCTTCGCTCTGCGAAAACAGGCTCGCATTTCGGCACGCACTGTATCTATCAAACGGCGACAGTTATCCAGACGGCGAGCGTTCTTCTCAATGTAAGTCAGACGAAAGCATGTAAACGCAGCGCCAAAAACAGTCGCTTGCGCTCCGCGTTCGCAGTGATAACGTGACTCGAACTGGACCGATACGCTATGAATGAAACGAAACGATTGTGGACGTCCTATTACGGCGCGTACAAGCGTCTGCCGCCGAGCCACGTCCAAGTCCGAATAAGCCGGACAGCACCAAGATGGTGGGTCCCGGCGATGATGATGTGGGAACCCAGGTTCGCTCCGAATGACGCGGTATGGGCCGTTCGCAACGTTCCCGAGTGGGAAGAGCGGTACCTGGCCCAACTTAAGGCCCTCGAAATCAGCGGCGAGTTGGCGTCGATCGTGAAGGAACTACCCGAAAACGCAGTCCTACTCTGCTGGGAGTCGTCGCCGATTGGCTGCCACCGAACGACACTCGCTCAATTCATCACGCAGAGGGGCCTTGCTGTCGTAATGGAGTATGATCTGGGCAAAAACGCATCGAACGGCTGCAAGCGTGTATTGGTGTAACCGGCGGTAGCTCAATTGGATAGAGCAACCGCAACTAAGCGGTGTATGGTGGTTCAAGTCCATCCCGCCGGACCATTTTATGGGTGGATCGTCATTAACAAAAGGGGCCGGATTTGCGGCGCCGACAATTCTGACTCTGGCCGACTCGTACGGGCCGGAACGAGGCTTTATCGCAACAGTTGTCGAGGCACTCCGTGCCAAAGGGTACAACAGGATCGTTGAGCCGTGCGCTGGAAGCCTGGCAATGGCCCAATACTACTTGGCCGCCGGGTATCCGCCGGACCGGATCGAAACCAGTGATGTCACGTTGTTTTCTGCTGCCCTTGGGTACGCAGTCACCGGCAGGGACCTCCGAGACCTCGACATCAAACTCGACGGCAAGCCGTTACCGATGACCGGTGATCCAGCGAGGGACGCCGCCGAAGTGATTTTTACGCAGGCCCTTGCGAAGCGGGAAGCGGCATCAAAAATCGCATGGGAAGCGGCGTTTGCATACGACATGCAGACAAGGAAGGAACAGCATGTTGCCCGTATCGAACGGTCCATACGCGAGTTGGCGAATAGAGTACATGGAATTTCATTCGAGTTGCTGGACATCTTTGATCACGTGAACCTCGTCAAAGATGATCCCGGCACGATCATTTTTGCTGCGCCGCCCAGTTACAAGTCCGGGTTTGAGCGCTTTTACTCGACTGGCGGCCGGCTGACATGGCGTGAACCGTCATACACCCTGTTCGACCCGGAGGTGCACGTCAAGAAACTGATCGAGGATTCGGCAAACTGGAAGGCGCTCCTACTCTGCGAGCAGTTCACCGACCGGGCGCACATGCACGGAACGCCAGTTTACGTCCGTCGGCTCCGCTGTGACTTCTTCATTTTTATCACCGCGAATCACCCGGACATTGTGCAAAGCGTACTGCCCGAGGACCGTCCGCGGGCGGTTGCGATTGCGCCCGAGCGACGCGTTGTGCCGTTACCGGTTCCCGTAATTTCCCCGACCGAGGACATAACCGAACAGTCGGACATCAAGGTTGTCTCAATCGGCGACAACGCGGCGGAATACTACCGGGAGCTTTGGTGCCACAGGATAAAGGGCGGGCGGGCGCAGAAGTCGGTGGCCGTACTCGTAAACGGCAAGGTTGCCGGGGTGATCGGCTACAACTTCAATCCTGTCCGCGAGAGCCGGGCCGGCGGCCAATTCGCCGATGCGATCCTGATCGACTACGCATTCGGCGCACCCCATACCACGCTTCGATTGACCCGGCTTACAACAATGATTGCTGCGTCGCGCGAACCGCTCCGGTACCTCAACTCTTGGATTTCGGCTCGCGTGCACAGGGTGTTCACGATCGAACGGACTAGGCTGCACGAAGCCAAAGGACTGCGTGGCATAATGAAGCTCATGAGCCGTGAACGCGAGGGTAGTCGGTATCGGCTCACGTATGCCTGCGAGATTGACGAAAGTCCCTCGGGACAAATCTTGAAGAAATGGCTACAGAAGGAAAAGCTATGGCAGAAAACGAGCACCAAGGTGAACAAATAGCGGATAACGTGATTATCCGCGAAATTGACGTCGGCAACGAGATGGTGTTGGCCGAGGTATGGCTTGAACGGCTGCAGGAGTCGGACATTAACGCGCGCATGATGCCGCCGCGCGAGTTCGAGACCCTCGTCGAGAACATCCGCAAACGCGGCAAGCTCGAGTCAATCCCCTACTGCGCACAACCGAAGGGCGTCGGCCCAATCCGGATCGTGAGCGGCCATAACAGACGCAAAGCCGCCCTCCGCGCAGGCATCACCACCGCTTGGGTCCTGATCGACCGCGCTGAAATGACCCGGTCTCAGATGATCGCAAAGCAGCTCGCGCATAACGCGCTCGTCGGCCTTGACGACAAGGACATCCTCGCTGAAATGCTCCGGCTGATCGACAACGCCGACGACCTCCTTTCGACCGGCATCCCGCAGGACGCACTCCCTGTGGACAAAAAGTTCGCTGACATTCAAATCCTCACGCCGACCCTCGAGTTCGAGCAAAAGTGCTTGCTGTTCATGTTCTTGCCGCATCAATTCGATCGCGTGCTTGAATGGCTCAAAAAATACGATGAGCATGTGGACCTGATGGTTGTCGGCCATGAATCCCAATGGGACCAGTTTGTGAGCTCTGTTGCTCAGTTCGGCAGGATTAAAAACATTCGCGCTGGCGGCACTGCAATAGCCGAATTACTGAAGGCTGCAAAGGCCCTCCTCGAACAGCATGACGCCGAGTCCGGCCACACTCAGCCAAAGCAGTCGTAACATCCTATGCCGATTGACAACACACCAGCGGCAACTGAACCGCTCCAAACCGGCGGGGCAGTCGAGTACACGGGCCCAACCAGCCCGTATCCATCCGGCGCGCCGCCGAAAGTGCGCAAGCAAGGTCGGCGCACGAAGCTCACTGACGATTTAATTGACAAAATCTGCGTGCTTGTGCGCGCTGGCAACTACGTCGAAACAGCAGCAGCGTACGCGGGGGTTCACAAAGAGACTCTGTATCAATGGTTTCGGAGGGGCGCGAGTTCCCGACGGGGGATTTACAGGCGTTTTGCCGACGCCGTCCTAAAAGCAACGGCTGAGGCGGAACTGCGTGATTTGCAGATAATTGCGAGCGCCGCAGCGAACGGACAGTGGCAGGCAGCGGCATGGCGTCTTGAACGGCGTGTGCCGTTGCGTTGGGGCAGGAAGGATTTTGTTCAAGCGCAGCATGTTGGCCCTGATGGCGGTCCTATTCAGGTCGAAGGCGGCGAGCTCCCGTTCAAGTTGGAAAGGGTTCGAGAAGCGTATCTGGAGCTGTTACGCCGTGAAATCGAGATGCGCGAGCATCAGCTAAAGGATGGAGATGGGTCCGAAGTCCAAAAACAGCCTGATTACGAGGCGGGCGGAACTGGACCCGGCCATAGCTCGTGCTGAGGCATGGCGGGACCTGCTGTTCACTGTCCTTCTGTGCGACCCCAAGTACCATCCTGGCAGGTTGCACCGGCACTTGCCCGCCTTCCTGCAGCGAGTTGCATCCGGCGAAATACGGCGGCTGATCGTGACGGTGCCACCGCAGCACGGTAAAAGTCGGCTTGTTGCTGTCGAATTTCCGGCATGGCTGCTTGGCCGAACCAAGACTACCCGAATAGTGGTGGCCAGTTACGCCAAAGACCTCAGTCATCGGCACAGCCGAATGACGCGCGACAGGATAATGAGCGGCGAGCATGCATGGCTGTTCAATACAAAGCTCGACCCGGCCAATCAAAGCGTTGACAACTGGTCGGTTGTTGGTGGCGGGACGTACAAAGCGGTTGGTATTGGCAGCTCGCTCACTGGCCACCCGGCTGACCTTCTCATTATTGATGATCCACACAAGGATTTTGCCGAGGCAACGAGCGCCGCAGCGCGCGAGAACGTGTGGGACTGGTACCGATCCGTTGCCTACACTCGGCTTGCGCCGTGGGGGTCAATAATCGTGATAATGACGCGATGGCACGTGGACGACCTTGTGGGCCGGCTTACCGACCCGCAGCGAATGGCCGAGATTGAAGCGGCTGGCGTGCAGGACGAGACATGGACGGTGGTTAACTTGCCTGCAATTGCCGAGGAAAACGACCCGATTGGCCGGAAACCGGGCGAGGCGCTCTGGCCTGAATACTACTCGATTGAGAGGCTCAAGGCGATCAGGCAGACAACCGGTACGTACATCTGGTCGGCGCTGTACTGTGGCAGGCCGATGGCACGCGGCGGAAATATCATCCACGTTGACAAGATCAAAATCATCCCGCCAGAGCTCGTTCCCGAGGGCGTACGGTGGACAAGGTTCTGGGACTTGGCAGCTACCGAGGCCCGCACGACCGGACCCGACCCCGACATGACGGCCGGGGCAAAGGTCGGCATTGACAGGGATGGCAACTGCTACGTTGCGAACATCGTGACCGGTCGTTGGTGGTGGCCGCAGGCGCGGGAACGAATCAGAGCCATTGCCGAGGCAGAACGAATCCTCGTGGGCGTCGAGGCGCAAGGCGGGTTCGAGACGGCCTACTCGAACCTTCGCGAAGTTCTCCCGCCGGACGTCAAGTCAATCCCGGTCCGCGTTGAAACAGACAAACTGACTCGCGCGCTTCCTTGGATTGCGCTTGCGGAAGCTGGCAAATTCTTTCTCGTCAGCGGCGATTGGAACGTTGAATTCATTCGGCAGGCCGAGGAGTTCCCGGCTGGCAAACACGATGACATGATTGACGCCGTGAGTGGCGGATACGCATTACTGACCCGGACCCGAAAGATCATGGTTGCGTAGCCATAAGGCGCGATCGACGGCGTAAGCGCCAGGCAGCAAACCGGCCTTGAAAATGGACCTGCAGAGCGCAAGAGTAACGTTATGTTTCGGAAACTTCTGCGCAGGCTCAAGTCGAACCAGACCACCTCGATCCTGATGGCGATGCAGACAAACTTCGAGGGACTCTCGGATTACGCATCGTATCTGTCGGCAGCGTGTGGCAAGCTGTGGGCAACGTGGCGCGCACTGGACATCGTATCGAACGCGGTTGCGTCAACTCCGTTCACAATTCAAGGCCCGGACGGGCCCGTCAAATCGCTGCCCAAGGACCTCGACAGGCTGTTGCGGTACCCGAATCAAAAGGAGACAGTGAGCGACTTCCTGTACCGGCTTACGTTCCATCTCAAGGCTACGGGCAACGCATACGCTTACAAGGCCGAGGCGACATTGGACGGCGAGCGCCCTCGCGAACTCTGGCTGCTGAACCCGCGCAAAGTGCGCATTGCCGTCGATAGCGCTACCGGCAAGCTCACCGGATACACTTACAGGCGCGATGACGGCACGATCATCCCGTTCGAGCCTGAAGAAATCATTCACTGGTTCAAGCCGCACCCGAACAACGACTACTACGGCCTCGGGGAGATTGAAGCAGGCGAGCAGATGCTTCAAGAGGTCCTAAACCATGATGTGTGGCAACGCGCATTCTGGAAGAACGGCGCTGCACCAAGCGGAATCTTGATCTGCGAGGATGCCGTAACGGATGAGGAAGAGTGGGAACGGGCCAAGGCGCGCTGGCAGGCACAGTACGGCGGGTCCGAAAAAGCCGGTAAAACGGCATGGCTCAGCGGCAAGTGGCGGTACGAACGGCTCGGCCTTTCGGTGCAAGAAATGCAGGACATCGAACGCAGCCGTCTTTCAATCGAGAACATTTACACATTGCATGGCGTGCCGCTCTCGGTAGTTGGAATTCGCGAGGCAGCCAACTACGCAACTGCAGAGATTGACGATGAACGGTTTCGGACCTATACGGTAAAGCCGCTCCTAACATGCATTGGGGACACGTTAACGACCGACCTGCTAACCGGCTACGGCAGTTACCGGTTTGTGTTCCAGCCGATGACGGTCATCCAGGCCCAGGTCGTCATGTCAGTCGCAACCGCATTTGACCGCGGCCTGATCAGCATCAACGAGGCGCGCGCCGCGCTCGGACTGCCTACGGACCCCGACAATCCGGCATGGAATCAACACTACATCACCGCAGGGCTCGTGCCGCTTGAGTTGTCGGGCGTGTCCTTGATTTCCACCGGAGCAGAGCGGGCTGCTGAACAAATGGTGCGTGACTTTGCCACATCTGCACTGCGCGAGGTGGCGGTGTTGCGCCGGAACGGCGACGGCGAATTCGGATTTCACCGAGACTAAACCTGAAAACAGCCATGGAGTTGTAATATGTCCGAACACGACGACATTCTTGAACAGGAAGAGAGCCTTGTAGGAGAAACCGTGCACGAAGTCGGGCCAGCCGAACCTGCGTTTGCTTCGATCGAGGACGAGGACGACCGTGTCCTGCAACAGCCTGCTAAGGACGGTACCGATGACAGTGGCGCTACTCGGGCGGGGACGAGTCCGGCTGGCAAGCGGACTGCCTTCGCGTGGACAAGGGAGCGCGCTATGGCGCGAACGCTGCCGACTCACAGAGCCGAACCACGCCAAACTGCATAGGCGTGATCCAACATTCGTAATGCGAGTGGCTTGTGCGGTCAGCGTGTTTCCTGCACCAGCATGATGAGCGCCTGCACAACCCTTGAACACCGAAAACGCACGCAAGCCGTGCCGCAAAACCGGTCTGCGGACAGAAACCTTTACACTGGATTGCCGCGCAGCACGTGGAACGCTACTCGATTCGCCCGCGAGGGCGAACGACTGATCATGACCTTTTTCCGCGGGGGTAAAATCGTCATGCGGACCGCAGAAGCGCAGCTCAGGACAAGGCTGCAGAAAGTTTACGGGGCGCTGGCCAAGCGAGTCCCGAACATCATTGGCAAGACCGCCAAGCATGTTATTGAACCCCAAGGCCTCGGAATTGATCCCGGCACGCTGGAGTTCATCTGGCGGGAAGCGATTCAGGCTGAACTTGAGCAGGCTGGATTTGCTGTAGAAGCAGTCGTAAGGCATACGACTGATCAGACGTTTGACCTCGGACGGGACTTTTGTTTGAGGACTCTGGGTCTCGAAGACGAGGGCTTGCGTCGCTCCGTGGCCCGCAACAGCGCCGAGCTTGCGCAGCGCATAACCGGTATCAACGAATCAACGCGAGACCAAGTCCTCAAGCTCCTGCGAGACGCGATCAAGGAGAGCGATACCGTCGTTCAGGTGGCTGACAAGCTTCGTGCCGGGCTCCGAAACTGGAGCGAAACGAAGGTAAGAACCGTTGCACGAACCGAGACGATGCTCGCGTGGAACGAAGCGACTGCGAAAGCAATGGCCGCAAGCGGCGTGGTGACGCACGTATCCGTCCTTGGCTGCGAATCGCGTGAGGAAGAACGGTGGGGACAGCCGTCCTATCAGCAGTTCATGTATCGCGGTGAGAGCACGTGCAATATCCGAGACGTGCCTGTGCAGGATGCGCCCAAGCTCAGGTTTCACCCGAACCACACCGGTTGCATGGTGCCAAGCCGTATCCGATCCGTCGAGGGCGAGCAGGTTGACCTCGGCCAAGGCCAAGAAAACATTGCGCCGAGACCTGATCCACGACCGGACTTCGTCGAGGTCGCGCCGGACCTGCCGGGCCTGGCTGAGATAGAACAACGGGCTTCTCAGCTTGACCCTGCGATCTTCGAGCCAATGGAACGGATCGCGCGCCGCCACGGCATGACGGTAAGCGAATACCAAGAGACGCTTGAACGGGCATTGGCGCGGCGAACTGCAGTGAGCTCAATCTACATCAGAATCAAGGATGAAAACGTTCTGGATCGGATATTGCAGGAAGGCTACAAGCCCAGCCTGTCAACGGACGCATCCTGCCGGGAACGGCGCATCATGGTCGAGGAACGGGCAATTGGCGTTCCAAGAAACGCGCCGGAGACCCAAAGGCCGATCTACGGCTATCTTGACCCGGACAGGATGGCTTCAATCCGAAAATATACCACCGTGGGCGCATACGGCAAAGTCGCGCTTGAGCTCAAGGATGACGTGCGCAGATACTGCACGATGACCCTCGGCGACTCGTTCCGGTCGTGGGAGTACAGGTACGGAGCATATCGCCAGCTGATGATAGCATCCCCGGTCAACCAGCCGCGTTGGTTCAGTGCAACATCCTTGATGCGCTATGGCGATCCGCTAACGGACCTGCTAAGGGGTGAACTGGGGGTCGAAGCGCAACACGACTACTGGGAAGTACAGATTCACAAGCCGGTAACGGCAAAAGACATTCGGCGGGTAATTTTTCCAGACCACACTCCACCGTCGGCGCAGATTGTGGAAAAACTCAATTCACTCGGTATCGAGGTTCAAATAGCGGAAAACGCAGATGCATAGCGGAATCCACATCAAAAACATGCGAATCGTGGCCGGAGATGAGCACTCATATCTTGTCGCATTCGGCAACGGCTTGGCGATCGGCGTAGTCGAGTCTCCGACCGGATGGCGACCTCTGGTCCCGGGCCCGGCTGAATCGGTAGCAAGAAGCGGTTTTATGTGGCCTGCGCTCAAACAGGAACCCGACAAGGAAACACGCCGCGCTGTTTTGGACGCTGCGTATGTGGGGGTTATCAAGGCGCTTGCGATTTGGCCTCCAGGAGGCCGAAACACACCGGATTGGCTGTGGGAGAGAATGTAAGCTTTCGTGGCCGCGTTTCGCTTGCGTTTCCAACTGGCCCGTGCGAGTAGGATGCCATGTTGCGGGTCGTTCGCACAAAGACTGCGTCGGTGCATCGAGCGAAAATGATGCACTGGCAGGCTCTGATTGACATAACCGGCGAGGGCCGAAAGAAATGGACCCCTGTAACCTCGAACGGAACCGTCGTGGACTACAGGGACGTGACCATAAACGGCTATCTGTCCACGTTCGGCAATATTGACCGGGACGGCGAGACTGTCCGTCCTGGCGCGTTCGCCGAATCGCTGCAGAAGTTCATGGCCAACCCGGTGCTGCTGATCAACCACGAGAATGATGTGCGAAGTCTTGCCGGGGTATTCACCAGGGCGATCGAGGACGACAACGGCCTGTACGTTGAGGCGATGCTGAGCAACGCCCCGGGAAATACTGATACCCGGTGGAAGGTTGTCGAGGGCATCCTGCGGTCGCTGAGCATGGGCGGCATCTTCCACTACGCTGAGGATGGCCGCACCATAGTACAGGTTGATCTCTGGGAAGGCTCGTTGGTAGCAGTGCCTGCGAACCCGCGTGCCACAATCTCGGTACGATCGCTAACGACCGAAGAAGAGGGCAGAGCAATGGCGTTCAAGATGACCGGCACCGGTTGAGTTTGCCCGAGCAGGCGCTCGGGACGTGGGCTGGAACGAAACGAAACGCTTGGACCCGAACTAACACGAAACGTCTATGGAAGGAAAAGCCGATACCATCAAGGGAAATGCTCAAAATGCGGCTGGCGGCGAGCCACAAAAGCCAACTGCCAATGAGCTAACCGCAGACGAAGTCAAGAGCCTCATTGCCGAGGCCGTCAAGGCAAGCGTCGGTGAGGTACTCAACCAAACCGACAAGCGCATCTCTGAGGCCGTTACCGAGGCCGTCCAAAAGGCGGTCTCAGCCAAGCCTGCAGAGACAGTGACTGCAGACGAAGTGCGCAAGCTGGCTGAAGAGGCAGCGAAACGCGCGCTTGCTCAAACCCGTTCTGAGGCGAAGCCGGTAGCTGATCCGTCCGATGCTACCCGCGAGGTCATCGAGATACCCGTGTCATGGTGCAAGGGCAACCTGCCGTTGCACGGCAAGCAGTTGCTGAACATCATTACCCGGCGCCCGATGAACGAGGGCATCTCCGAGGACGTCATTCGCAAGGGCGAGAAACTCGGCGACGCGATGATCTCGCGGATGCAGTACGGGTTGAAGGCGCTCACCTCGACCGGACAAGGGGCCGGCGATGAGCTCGTACCGACAGACCTTTCCGCCGAGATTCAGCGGCGCATGTATATGGCAAGCAAGCTCTATGCGCTCCTTGCCGCGTACGAGATTGCAATGCCGACTCAGCCCTTCACAATGCCGCTCTCGACAACGAGACCGAAGTACTACTTGGAGAGCACGGAGGGCCAACCCGGAACTGAATCCACGCCCGGAACCGGTTTGGTTACGCTCGACGCCAAGAGGTTCATGGCCAAGGTAACGTTCAGCTACGAGCTCAGCGAGGACGCTGTGATTCCGATCCTTCCTTGGATTGAACGGCTACTCGCCGAAGGCGCTGCTGAGTGTTTTGAGTCGGTTGTCATCAATGGTGATGACAGCGCCAACCACATGGACTCGGACATCGACGCCGTCCAGAAGGCCGCTGAGAAAGCGTTCAAAGGGTTCCGCAAATACGCGTTGGCCCAGGCGGAAACGAGGAAGGACCTCTCGACTGGTGGTGTCACGTCGGCGAACCTCCGGGCGCTACTCAAGCTCATGAAGGGATACTCCGGTAACCCGCGCGATTGCGTTTTGATCTGCGGCATTGCTGGCAAGAACGACATACTGGCGCTTCCTGAGGTAATGACCGCTGACAAGGCTGGCAGCAACGCCACCTTGTTCGGCAACCCGCTCGAGACGATCTGGGGCGTGCCGATCGTCGAGAGCGCGGCCTGCCGCGAGGACCTCAACGAAAATGGCGTGTACGACGGCGTTACAAAGACGAAGGGTTCGATCCTGATTGTTAATCGGACCCAGTTCATCATTGGCCGAAGGCGCGACTTCATGGTCGAGACGTTCCGCGATATTGATTGTCAGATGACGAAAGTTGTCGCCAGCTTCCGGCGGGGCATGTCGCCGCTCGAAACGCCGAGCGCGTCGATCACGTCGCTGGCAATCGGCTACAACTACACGGCGTGATACGCACGCGAATGCAGGTAGCGTGCGCGCGGGCTACCTGCGCTGGTGAAACGGGCCAGCCGCTTAAAATCGGCTGGCCCCAACCGGAACATGTAGTATGGGAACGCCGAAGGAGCTCAAAAACGATCGTCAGACCGTCCTAATGGCTTTACTGGCTGGTGTCGTTTCAGCACCAGTTGATTCTACATCGGCGCGTTAACCACCCGAACACGAACGACACCAGCCAGAAATCGCCTTGATATGAAAGAGTTCGTGTATGTGGGCCCACTGGCGAATCTGGGACGATTCGGCCCCGTGCGAGCCGGTTCCGTGCTCAGGCTAACGAACCGTGAGGCACAATCAATAGGAGGGTCAAGCCAGTTTGTGCCCGTTGGGAAATACACCGGCGATGCTCAAGTTCTGGATTCGCCTGAGAATGATCCCGAGAGGGTTAGACGGCTCGAGATAATGGAGTTGACCTTGGCTGAACTACGCGAGCTGGCACAGCGGCTTGGCATCCGCTGTTCCCCTCGGACACAGCATCGCGCGCTGCTCGTCAACGTATTAACCGCCCTAAAAAATGCCCCTTGAGAATCCATATTGCACCGTTGCGCAGGTGCAAGAAGAGCTGCGAAACCGGGATGAAAGCCTTGTCCCGGTTATCGAAGAAGCGATCAACCACGCCAGCAGGTTCATCGACAGCGTACTTGGGTATGATTTCTACCAGCACGACCACACGACCAACCCGATCAAGATTTACGGCTGCAGCAGGTGGGCCGTTGCTGACATGATATGGATTCCTTACCTCCACATTCAGCGGATCGACAAGGTCGTCTGGCAGGAAGAAGAGCAGGTGCCGGGTGAAGACTATGTCCTAGTTGGACGGCGGCTGATCCGGGTGGATGAGCTCGAATGGCTTGGCGATGACAAGACCGACTGCGTCGAAATCTACGGGCTGTTTGGTTGGCCGCAGACCGCTTCAACGGACGTGCCAAAGGGCATGCCGCAGGAAATCACGCGCGCGTGCATAATGATAGCCGCAGCGTTCACGGGGCATAATCAGAAGGAGATCGTGGGGCCTGATGGTTCGGTGATGCACATCACGAACAAAGAGATTCCAAAAGCCGCTTGGGATATTATCGGCCAGCGAAGACCCTTGATCCCATGATTACCGTCAACGTTAACTCGAGATCGGCAAATGAGCTTTTCGATGCGATCAAAAGGGCTCTTTCGCCGGAGTCTGTTGACGCGACAATTGCACGCGCCGCAGCCAGGGTGCTAAGAGAGGTTGTGGAGCGGACGCCCAAAAGGTGGTTTGGCCAAGTTCGGCGGTCGTGGCAAATGGTGAAAGGCGAAAAACCCGGCCAATGGGTGGTGCGTAATCCTCACAAGGTGATGCGCTACTTGGAATTCGGCACTGCCAATGAAGGCACCGGATTCATCTACCCGAAGCGGGCCCGTGCCCTTTACATACCGCTGAACAGGAAGGCATCGTTCGGATGGAATGAGGACCTTGAATACGGCGAGGACTACATCCTCAGAAGGCGCGTGCGCGGCATCAAACCTCGGCGAATTGTCGCGCGGATGCGACCGTTTGTGGAGAGCGCATTGCTCTACGAGATGCGGGCGACAATCAGGAATGCAATCGCCGGCATAAAACCGTGACATGGGCGTTTACGCGAGGTCAGTAACATTGGTCTTGGACCGGATACAGGCCCACGTGGATGGGGGTTTTTTGTCTGGCTGGAACTTCAGACGCGAGCTTGCGGCAGAGGTGGAGGGGAAAGCCACGCTGCCGTGGCTCCGGCTGACCGGAATGTTGCCGCAGGAGATAACCTCGCCGCAGGAAGTGGCGCGACCGAGCCTTGACATCGGCTTTGTGTTGGCAACGGACCTCAAAGACGGCCTTCAAGGCGCACTCGGCGCCTATGAGAAGCTCTGTGACGCGATCGAATGCAAGCCGGATGGAATGCTTGACCCAGCATTCGGCTTTTTCGCTGCTGGTGTAAGCTTTCGGTTTGTTAATATGTTTGCAACTCCGCTGGCGGTGCACGTAAATTTGATCATCAATCTTAAGCTGCCGCGGACGCTCCGAGGCACAAGGCGACAATGAAAAAGACGGCATCAAATCACGGCGACGGGCCTCCAACGGTCGGTGGCGGCTGGCGAAAGCGCCGACGGAAGAGGTTCCGCGGATCGCCGTGCAACAAGATGCAAAAAGGATGGGATGCGAAATGAAAGGTCGGGTCCCGAACACACTTACCAGACCACCTATGGCTCTGGCGAACCAATACAGCGTGCGCTGCAATCGGCGGCAGCGCAGGCGGCGCAAATAGACTATGCCGAAACGAAACGTAGTGAAAGGAATCTATGGCACTCACAACTGGCGCAAGAATAATTGGTAATCACGTCTGGTTCTTCCGCGAAGGAGACAGTTACACCGTTCCCGCCCCGGGCACCTGCGGTCGCGAAAGCAAACCCGGCGCTGATGACACTGGTTGGATTGACGTCGGCCTTGTAAGCGACCTGAAAGTCCAACCGCAAAGGGAAGTTCACGAACGCTGGATTCCAAGCCCCGGCCAGAAGCGGCTGTACGAGGTCCTCGAAAGCAAGAAGCGGATCAAGGTAACGTTCACGGTTGACGACCTCAGTCCGTTCGCGATTGAAAACCTGTTTGGAACGCTTGCTCTCAATGAACAGTCGGAGCAGTATAATCCGCTCGAGGGGTCGGTCAAAAACGGCTGGCTCAAAATCCAGCAATATGACCACAACGATCAGCTCGTGAACGTTGTTGACCTGTGGGTCCACCTCACGATCAACGCCGAAACGGATTTCGGTGACGCTCCTGTCAGCTTCACGTTCGAGGCAGACGTGCTCCACTCCAGCTTGAACACCGGATCCCTCTAGTTCCCTTGAACACGAACCGCATTAACCTGCTGACATGGCTCGCAGTGGCTTTCTGGTTGGCACATGGCACAACCCTTGCCCTGCTTGCGCAGGAGACTGCGGCGCCAGCGACGCCGACAGTCGCGGACCTGGCCCGTGAGAAAGACATTGTTTGGCTTAGCTTGGTAACTGCAATAACAGCGATCTCTTTCTCGGCGTGGCTCGTGCGGCAGATGATTAACTTGCAGGCGAAGTCGCTCGAGACGCTCGAACAACTCAAAATCGAACTGGCCAAGAGACCTTGCATGACAGAAAGCAAATGAACACGAAAACAGTCACACTTGGATTCGTGGCTGGAATGGTCCTTCTAGCCCTAGCCTTGTCTGGTTGCAAGACAACCGAGGTGCAGGCATACCGCGTCATTGCCAGTACGGCTGTTACCGTTGACGCGGCTATGAAATCGTGGGGGGCTTATTGCGCAGCCGTTCCAGTGACGCCAGAGCAGCACAAGGCGGTCGAACAAGCGTACAACGCCTACCTTTCAGGACTGCAGTCGTGTGAGATTGTTGTACTTGGCTATAAGGCCGCTCAAAAGGGCGACGTTACAGCCGCAACGTCCCGCGTTGTTGCCCTGGCGACTAACGTTCTTCAAACGATCGAACTTGTGAAACGACAATGAACCAATTGCAGCTTGCGATGTTTGTGATTGCGATGATAGCCCAATACGGACTGCCCGCAATCGACGAGATTGTCACCATCGTACAAAAGTACGGCAGCGCCGATCAAGTGCCGGAGGATGACTGGAAAGCCTTGTTCGCAAGAGCAAGGTCGAAGACCTACTGGGACTATATCGAAGCTGCGAAGCTCAAGGAGTAGCATATGGCATGGAGCAACGACAAGCCCGAAATCATTCTCGCATCGGTTTTAGCGGTTGACGACGATTTCAACCGCGCAAACACGACAGAACCGGACCTTGGCATTGCACGACGAGGCGGTCCATGGATTTTGCGCAACGGCAATGGCACAACCCCGGCGTCGAAGGGCAAGATTCTGAACAACGTCGTTGTGTCCAGCGTAGTTGGCAGTGGTGGCAACTTCTACGCCACGTTGGCGGATATAAACCGCAAAGCGATTCAACTGACCTTCAAGGCCAGATGGGACACGGCTGGCGGGACCGGCGGCCCACCGTTCTTCGGCACTGGCTTCGCCAAGTCGCTGTCGCCCTATGTCGTTTACAACGCGATTTACTCCCGCTGGTACCGGGGCAGCATAACGCTTGACGTATTCGGCAATGGCAATATGACCAACCTCCAGCAGGCTGCGATTTCACCTGAACTTTCGACCGGCGTAGTTCACACGCTTGTCTGGAGGATCGACCCGTACCGCGGGGTCGTCGGGCTATACGTGAACGGCGCGCTCAAGGTTACCGTCTCGACCTCGGCGATCATTCAGCATCTTTACCAAATTCCGTTCTTCCAGCTCAGCTATCCAGCTGCCGACTCAACGTGCGAGGGTAAGATTTGCGGGTTCAGCGTTGCGACCGATGGTGGATTGGCCAACAGCGTTCCTGAGGCGATCAGCGTATGAATTGGACAAACGAAAAGCCACAGCAGATACAGGTTGGTCAGCCTGCGAATTGGACTGGCAACAAGCCACAGTCACTGCAGGTTGGACGCTTAGCCGTGTACGACGACTTCAACCGGGCCGATACGACAGAGCCAGACCTCGGAACGCCGGTGATTGGCGGTCGATGGATCATTGGCGGCATTGGCGCGAGGGTGCCGGGCACGCGCGGTTGCATCAGATCCGGGCGTGCTACAACGACAGTTGTTGGTAGTGCCGGCACGTGGTTCGCAATTACGCCTTACGCGTTGGGTGGCATGGTAACACAGCTCTTAATGCGCGGCATTTGGCTCCCTAGTGGCGGTAGCGGTGCTGAGGGCCTTCTTGCATGCGGGTGCGGGCCTTCGATTGAGCCTTACATAGTCAAGGATTGCGTCCATCTCAGATTCAGTCGATCATCTGTAAGCATTGACCGCATCAAGAACGATGTGTTTACACCCTACGCAACCGAGAGCATAAACCCGGCGCTGCCTCTAAATACGCCGCACTTGTTTGTAGCAAAGATTGATCCCGACCTCGGCAGGGTCACAATCTGGGTGAACGGCGAGTTGCAGCTCACTTATCAGAACAGCGCAATTGCCGAAGTCTGTGGGCCATACGCATTCTGGGAGTCAACTTACTCCGACGGCAATTCAACGGCAGAAGCTGCAATCAAGGAGGTGAGCGCCTATGCGCGCTGGGGGTGGCAGAACGCGCCAGCTTAGTATCGGACATAGACTACTCGGAAGGCGGGGTATGGCATCGAGCGTTAGCCACTGGACTTGCAATGCACTGGAGAGAAAGCCGATACGATCAGGTGGAACATCGGCGCCTCTGCTTGTACGATGATTTCAACCGCGCCGACACAACCGAACCGGACCTAGGCACGGCGGTTCGGGGTGGGAAGTGGCTGATCGCTAACGAAAGTGGCGTAGCTCCGGGACGGTACGGCTGCATCAGGTCAGGCTACGCAACATCGTCACGGCAGACCCGCGACGGTCAATTCGTCCTCATAAACGAGCGTGGCCCTTGCGCAGCCCCTACGATTCTGTTTGCTGAAGTCCGCTGGGCGTTGGTGCCCAACGGGCTTTCTTATCCGGGTTGGATGAGCATGGGCTGCACGAATGAACAGAACGCTTGTTCAGGTGCCAATGGCTTGCATATCGCCGTCAGACGATCGCGTTGCGACGTTCGCATCCGCAAGAACGGTGTCGAGACGTTCAGAAAGCAACAGTTCTTCGATCCTCAGCTCAGCGTCGGAATCCATTACCTCGTAATAGCTGACATAAACGCTGCGGCTGGTACGGTGACGGTCTCAATTAACGGGGTCGATTTATTGAAAGTGCAGACGGGCCTACTCGGGCAAGTTCTTGGAGCAACCTGTTACTGGCAAGCCTGCTATGACAGCTATCTCAAGGCAACGGCGGAGCTTGCGTTCAAAGAACTTGGCGCATCAATTGATCCCCCTCGACCTTCCGTACCAAGACAGCGCGACACTCGTTGGGTAATCGCTCTATGACACCGTGTAAGCCGACAAGGCGCAAAAACACCTCGAAAAATCGCTATAACTGCTTGCAATTCAGTGGTGTATGCAATGTGCTCCAATCAGGTGAAAAAGCTGAGCGAAAATATGAGGACACACTTAACAGTCATAGCGATAGCGAGCGGACTCCTTTGCAATGGACTCACGATCTGCGATGCCCAGCCGGTTGCACCGGTTGGCAAGGCAAGAACCGCACTTGGAATCATGGTCAAGCGACAGGCGTCCCTCGGCACGATACCCCGGCCAAACATGACGATGGGCCTTAAATCTGCGTTGCTGTACGACGACTTCAATCGCCCTGACACGGAGGAACCTTCTGCAGGGTACCCGCTACTCGGCGATGAATGGGTGCTGATCGGTCCTGGCGGCCAAGCTCGGAGTCTCTACGGAATGGTGCAGTGCGGTTACCTAACGGCCAGCAAATTCGGACTGAGCAAGACGATCTACGCCTGCCAGGTCTTACGAGGCGAGCCGATTGAGCTCACTGCGACATTCAGATGGGAACAAATCGCTGGAGAAGGCCCTGACGGGCTGTTTGTAATGGCTTGCGGCCCGAGCAATACACCGAACTGGATTCACAACATCGTCCACGTGCGGTTTCATCGTAACGCTGTTATCCTCGACTTCATCGTTGACGGCATCATGTATAGCGAAGTCGCCCTATGGCGGTTCCCGGATCAAATGCTCGAGTACGGAGTTGACCACAACGGAAGGGTCGTACTGGACTGGAACAAGGGCCGCGTTTTGGTTTACCTGAACGGGCAGCTTGCTTTTACCGCACAGCATGAGCTGGTGAAACGGCTCAGGGGCCGATACGCATTCTGGGAGGAATACTACGGCGACGAATCACCCAAGTCCAAGATAATGATCCGCGAGGCCGCAGCGTTCGGATTGGCACCGTTCTGGGCAAAGACCGATGCAGCAGCAAGAAGTCGGACGTATCCGGGATTCAAGACATTGCCATCGCTCCCTACCGTACCCGATGAGCCTGGCGCTGTCTGGACCGAACAAGGCGCGGTTGAGATTAGCTGGACTGATACCAATGAGCAGGGGGCGCTGACTGACATTGAATTCGCACGGTCGAGCGTTGGACCGTGGACGTGGATTGCTACTGTTCAGCCGTCAGAAAACAGCTTTGTCTGGACAAGTGCGAACTATGGCACAGTTTACTGGTTTCGGATCAGGGCCCGGAACAATCGCGGACCGTCTGCATGGACTGATCCGTTCCAAATAGCAACAGAGGAGTAGCCATGAACGAAACAAAACCAATGGAAACGATACTCGGCAAGGCGACGGTAACCGTCGAGAAGCTCGATGGTACGACCGAGACTGTCGAAGTGCGACAGTTCCACCTCGACGCCTGTCAACGTTATCTCGAACTGCTTGATGATGAATTGGCCCAAGTGGAGTTCCTGTGCGGCAAGCAAGCCGGCTGGGCTAAAACCCTAAAGATTGAAAGTGTCGAAAACCTGCTCGCGACCGGGGAACGGCTTAACTGGGATTTTTTCGAGCGCTGGCTGCAACGGCGCCTGAAAAGGATGGCCGCGATAACAGGCGGGCAAACCGCCGTCGTGGACCGCTTCGCCTCGATGAGTGGGTCGCAGAAGCCTGTGTCGCCTGCGGGTTGACGTTCGAGCAGGCGCGCCAGCATTCGCTCGCGCAGTTGCGTCTCATGGTAGAGGCCGCCGAACGACGCGATGCACGGCGCGCGATCGTGCTGATGAATTGCATGGCAAGCGCAATCGCGCTCTGTCTCGGACAAGACAAGCCAGCAGAGCGCCTAACGAAAATCCTGAGCCGAATCGGCAGGATTGAGAAGTAGTAGCAGTGGCTGACGAATCTACAGTACCGGTGCAGATTGTTCTGCAGGTGAGCGGCGATCAAACCGCCGCCGAAAAGCTTGCACGGGCAAACAGGCAAGTTGTTGCCCTCGACGCATCTGCCACTGGCGCCACACGGCAATTCCGAGGACTGACCGGTGCCGTATCAAGCGCTGCTGGGTCATTTGCATCGTTCGCGACCCGGCTGGCTGCAATTGCGACCGGGTTCCTGACCGTTCGGACGGCGCTCAGCCAGTTCTCGACCGCGATGCGCGTGGCTTCGGACCTCGGCATTATGGCGCGTTCGACGGGACTCAGCACAGCGGCAATCGCAGCGCTCCGCTACGAAATGGTTGGTCTCGGCCTCGACGCTGACAGCGCGTCTCAAATGATCCTCCGAATGACGCGCGCCATCGGCGATGCAATAACCGAGGCCGGCCCGGCACGCGAAGCGATCGAACGACTCGGCCTGAGCGTGGACGAACTGGCCGCAGAGACCGCCGAGGAACAGTTCATAGCCGTGCGCAACGCGCTTGCTGCTCTACCCAGCAGTGCGCAGAGGGCAGCATTCGCCGTGAAACTGTTCGGTCGTGAAGCGCTCCAGCTCCTACCGATCCTGTCACAGTCAGCGGAAGGAATCGGGCGCCTGACCGCTGCTGGCGAGGCGATGTCGCGTGCTGCACCGGCGGCGCTGGAACTCAGAGTCGCCTTCGAGCGGCTCAAAGCGGCGGTACTGAGTTTCTGGGCGCCGATCATCGAGGCTGTGGGACCGACTCTGACGTCCGCGATCCTGAGTGCATCACGGCTTGGCTTTGCGCGGGCTGGCGGCGCAGTTGCTGAGTTCGTCATTGCGTTTAAGCACGCGTTCGAGGAGGGGCGCACAGCCGAGTTCATTGCGCTCGCGTTCGAGGCTGGTGCTGAGCAAGGCGTCGAGGCGATGCGGCGCGTTCTCGGCGCAAGCTGGGCCGAAATCCTCGAAGACGCACAACGGACCATCGAAAAAATCGCTCTGGCGATGATCCGGGCTCCAGTGCGCCTGTTCGAGCCGATCATGGCATGGAACGCTGCACTCGCTCAGACCGCTATCGACTACGTCGCGAACAGGATCGAAATCATCGTAGCGACCGTAAAGCGGGTGTTTGCCGAGCTGTTTAACTGGCAGGCGAAAGCGTGGAACACGCTCGGCGCGGCAGAAATGGACCTCCTATTCGCACCGGTCGAAAAATTCGGCCCGTACCTGATGGCGGTCGTCGAGACTGTGTTGGATAAGGCTGAGGCTGGTATCCGGCACCTGCTTGACCTTCTACGCCGCGGCTTGGCGTCCGTGGTCAACTTTCTCGTCACGCAATGGAACCAACTTTCGCCGCTGGTGAGGGTACTGAACATCGCCGCGCTTGGACCAACAGGCGCTGCGATTCCGGTGCCAACGCTGAAACCCGTCGAAGTTAAGGTCGAGGCCGAAACGGCTCCTCTGAAGACGTTCGAGAGCAGGCTGCTCGAAACCAGCGCCGTTGTAAAGTCCTCGACGGATCACATCCGCGAGCAACTCCGCTCGACGTTCGAGGTAACGCCAACTGAAGTTCCGCCGCTACCGGAACTCAAACCTGTGTCGTGGAAAGAAAACCTCGATGCAGCGTTGCAGGCCGCAAGACAGACCGTCAACGAAACGTTGCTCGGTCTTGACCTGATCCAGGCCGGACTTGGCATTGGCGTGACTGAATCGGCTAATTCAGCTACGACCGCAACGCAACGGTTGCGAGCCGAGCTCGAAGCCGCACGTAAAGAGATCGAGAAAACCCGGCAAACGGATAAGCAACCGCAGATTACGACCGCGCCAGTCGAAAACATCGAGCTTACCCTTCAGAAGCAGAAGGTCGAATACCAGCGCGAATCTGCCCGGATCGAGGAACGACTCGCGCGCGCATCAGCCGACTGGCGCATGGACGCTGTCCGCAAATGGGAGGCGCAGTCCGCGGCCATTCGCGAGCAACAAACATTGACTCGCGGTTATATCGACCAACTCACGCGAATGCGCGAATCGGAACGGATCACCACGAATGAGCGGATGAAACTCGACGAGGAACTGGTTCAGGCGCAGCAACACCTTGCGCGCTATCAAATTGCTGAACTGCAGCTCGGACCGGATCCTGAGAGCTACACTGACCAGTTCCGGGCGGTAATGGTCGAGATTGCAAATGAATGGGGGACGTGGGCGAAGCAGCTTGCGCAATCCTTCAAGGGCGTGTTTGAGACCTCGATTTCCGCCATCAGCGATGGAATCAGCGGGCTGATTCTCCGGACGAAGACATGGGGGCAGGCCCTGTTGGAGATAGGCAGAACGATTCTCAGTTCAATTGTCGGCGCGATTGTTCAAATGGGCGTTCGCTGGGTTGCAACGCAAATCGTGATGGCAGTCGCTGGACGCAGCGCTGTTGCCGCCGCAACAGCAGCAACAGCGCCAATGGCAGCAGCTTCGGCAGCGATGTGGGCGACACCGGCATATTTGGCAAGCGTGGCGACATTCGGCGGTGCTGCCGGGGCCGGTCTGGCAGCGTTACAGGCCGGGCAAACAACCGCAATGACGACCAGCCTGGTTGCGGTCGCGAGTGGCGGCGCTGCTGGGTTTCAGCGCGGAGGTTACACCGGCGAAGGGCCTGAAACTGAACCGGCTGGCATCGTCCATCGCGGCGAGTACGTCCTGGACGCGAAAACCGTCAAGCGAATCGGCGTTGAAACGCTCGAAAGGGTGAAGAAGGGCCAGCTTCGGATCCTGACGATCAATGATGAGATTACGACGTGGCCGGCCAATGTGCGCGCTGCCGGGTTTCAGCGTGGAGGCTACACCGGCGAAGGGCCTGAAACTGAACCGGCTGGCATTGCGCACCGCGGCGAGTACGTCCTGGACGCGAAAACCGTCAAGCGAATCGGCGTTGAAACGCTCGAAAGGGTGAAGAAGGGCCAGCTTCGGATCCTGACGATCAATGATGAGATTACGACGTGGCCGGCCAATG
>Ga0315298_1001503_pt1 | contig 42437 bp, 57 predicted proteins | sample WHS_1_MG_FD_203077 | JGI IMG/M metagenome (GOLD analysis project Ga0315298, IMG submission 203077) | Extremophilic microbial mat communities from Washburn Hot Springs, YNP, Wyoming, USA - WHS_1_MG | ecosystem: Environmental > Aquatic > Thermal springs > Hot (42-90C) | place: USA: Wyoming... | reverse complement strand
CGGCGACGAGGGCTGCTCCCTCGTCGTTGAGCAGGGGGACCACGCCAGCTCCAGCATCGATGGTAGACGCGCCGGTGTTGGAATGTGCAAATTTGAGCCGAATCGACAGGCCGTTTGTGTATGCCGAGATCGCCGGGCTGAGCGCGATTACATAGGCATTTGCAACACCTGTATCGAGCGCATAATTTCCCGACCTGACCTCGATGAGGCTTTCGATTGCCTGCCTCAGCTGGGTCCGGTCAGCACCCGATGCGACGAGGCCCACGCCCTCGATGACCGAGAGGATCTCCTCTTGTACGTTGTTGAACCACTCGTAACCCGGGATGGTCGCCGGAGTTGCAGCAACCGGGTCGCCGCCGGTAAAGTACCCTGGGGTTCCTCCGGAAGGAGGTGCCGGAAGAGCCGACACAGCCGTAGACCTGCTTACTCTTTGCATATTTTCACCTTATGAATATGAGAACAAAACAACGGATTCGGCAGGCTTCAATGCTGTAATAGCGCACTCCAGCCGGGCATTTCCCCACACCTGCAAGGGCATTTCGCAATCCAGTTCGCAGGTTTCCTCGTTGATGGAATTGAGCGCTGAATTGACCTGCCACGCAAAGCGCCACACCTCATCGAGCACACCGGATTCGCACGCCATTTCACAATCGTATGGGGTGAACGTGGATATGGAAATCTGGAAACCCATTGCAGCTGCCAGCTTTATAAAATAGGGCGTGCTTTGCCCTCCCATGCTCGTCAATATCCTTACTACCTCGAATCGTCTTTCCAGAAAAGTGAGCGATTCGGCTGGCGTGCAATTGTCCGGAAGACCGAGCACACGCTCCCAGTCAGGAAGGAGCTCTACAAGCGAATCCGGAAAAAGCTCTGCCAGCAAATCGTCGCATCGTTGGTCGAAGCGAGAAAATTCCTGGGCAAATGCAGCCATGAGCTGACCAATGACAGAATCAGGGTTCCTTGGCCACGCAGGCCCGGCAGGAAGCAGCGCCATGAGCATCTCCTGATACTGATCTGCCGTCATAGCCATGTGACGACCCCCATCGTAGTCATTTGACCGGCGGCCGCCACCACATTTGCGGCCGGAGCCACGAGCACGTTGTCCGTTTCTCCTGCGGCAAGTGAGATTGCCTGGCGGATATGCGACAGGAGCAGCGTTCCGCCCGGAATGGATTCCCGCGTCAGCAGGTCCGCCAGCTCAGCCTCGACAGCAGCCTGCACTGCAGCGGTATTCGGGGTCAGCTGAATGGCAAAATCAAGCGGCGTTGCGACTGGAGCAAAAACCGAGAGCTGCCCGGCCGCGATAACTGAACAGCGACCGGCAATGTACGACTGAACCGCTGCTACTGTTTGAGCGCTCGGGATTGGACCTCCGGGCGCATTATCTGTCACCACAAAAACCGCGACTGTTCCGACGCCCAGGTAGCTGGGCATACACCAGGCGCGCGTAACGCCGGAAATATCTGTCGCCCAATTTTCGTAATCGTAAGTCGCGCCTCCCTGCGCCGGCTGCTTGAGCCTGGTGATTAGGCGAGCACGAACAGAGTCGATCGTTTCCACATCGAATCCGTTCGCGAGGCCGGCAGCTCCGACGGTTGCCGTGCCTGAAATGCCGCTCACCGGAGATACAAGCGCTAGCTGCGTCCCGGCCAGAGAATTTCCGGCAGATCCGGCGACGACTGCCGTCACGTTGGCTGAGACGAAACCGCCGATCACAACCGCATCCGCGTCGACGGTGAACTCTGCCCCGTCCGATCTCTGCATAAGCGTCCCGGCCGGGAGCGTATAGTCATTTGTCCCGGGCAACGTCACCGGCCCCTGGGCGAATGTCGCAGGCTTTTGCGGGACATCCAGATAAATATTCGCCTGCCGCATGAGGATGTCAGGGTCGCACGTATCCGGAAGAATCTGATTCGCCACCCAGGAAAGGCCGCCATAAAGTTCGTGCATGCCCCCTGCGTGCACCCTGGCCAGGACATTGAGATTGCTGCGCCGCAACGTGGCATCGGCTCCTGGCATCCTGGTGGCGATATCGGCAACATCCCGATCCACCAGATCCTGAAGTAGTGGTCTTACCCAGGGCATCAGCTGTTACTCCATAAAGACTCGAATTTGAATTGCTGCGGGCTGGCCGCCGGCGGAAAAATCGAAATGAATTCGCCAAGCACTCCGGGGCGCACGATCACAGCGTCGACGCTGACACTGGCAGCTACCCCATCGTCTATGAGCCACTGGAGCGCCTCTTGATCGTATTCCTTGAGGCGATTGAGCACGCTCTGAAGCTGCTTTTCTCGACTCAAAAGCCAGCGCCTGGAGCCGATTTTGTCACCCGGCACCACCGGGTAGTCGTCACCCCACCAGCCGCGGAGATCGCTCGATGCCGAAGGCAGAACATCATCTGGGTTCGCGCGCCGATCGGTGAAAAGCGACAGGATGACCGAAGTCTGCAGACCATCGTCGACGAGGAGCCCGAGACTGTCCGTGGCATAGTCTGCGCCGTGGGTAAAATCGATGAATACCGTCTGAATATCGCTCATAGCGTCTGATTGGAGGTGCTTGTAACGCCGCCCTGGGGGTCGTTATGATCGTGACCGTCTGCCCAGCTCCTTATCCCGCTCATCGAGATGGGAGCCGCTGAAGTGGCGAGTCCGGTTATTTCGCTATCCGAAGTAACGGAGCCGTCGACCTGGAGCGCGCCGGTGAGATGCGTGAGGGGCGTGTCCAGCGTCGCCTCAGGGGTGTTCGTGATCAAGATAGGCTTTCCGGCGCCATCCACGACGATTCCACTCCGGGTAAGGTGCACCTTCTGACCCTGATCGTCGTAGAGGGCCGCCTCTCCATTCGCCAGACCCTTCAGCCTGTAGCGGCGGTCGTCCACGGCAATGACGATGCCATGATCGTGATTGCCTCCGACTGATACCATCACCCCCTCCGCCCCCTGGAACGGCACTGAAGTAAAGCCGTATTCCTGGAAGCGTTCTACATTGTCGCGGGTCTCGCCATCCAGTACGGTAATCTGAAGCCGCTGCATCTTGAACGCATCGCTGACAATGTCGACGACACATCGGCTGACCATCAGCATGACTCTGCGGTGCGTCGGTGCGATCAGTTTCTGTATCGTGGAAATCAATTCCAGACCTCTCCTTGCGGCACGGTAGAAATATTCGACTGGTAGTCGGACCCGGCGTTCGCCTGCAGCCAGCGCTGATTGTCGCCCCGCACTCGCATCGCTGCGCCCTGCCGCGATTTGATCGAGATCTGCTTCCCTAGGCGCGTTGCCTGCACGCCGGCGAGCAGGTCGAAGGCTTCCGGGCGGCACACCTCAAGCTCGGCAGTCGTTCCGTTCTCGCCCAGGTGATAGGTGACCGAAACTATGAGCAAATCGAGATCTGCGTATAGCTTCGGCGAGCGCAGCCTGACTATCGTATTCTTCGTCCAAAGGCCGACATCGTTTTTCCATCCCTGCACGGTGACGGTGGCCCGTCCGGAGCGTCCAATTCTGACGTTCTTTTCCCATGCGGCGCGCTGTCCGAGCGTGGCCACGTGCCCCTGATCCTCAGCCAGGATCACTATCGGGCGATAGCGGTCGATATACGTGTCGTCTGCGGTCCCGGCCGCACCGGCAGCCTGGGTAGGATCGCCGCCGTCGTAGTTCCTATACTGGCCTTTGACGATGTAATGAGAGAACCGCTCTTTCCAGGAAAATTTACCCTTGGCGTGCTTGATATTGACCCCCTCGACAAGGTCTGCGCCGGCACGGGTCTGGCCAGCTCGGGTAATGATGAGATTTCCCAGTCCATCAGAAGTCAGCAGAACGGCACGCATGCGCGCTGCGCGATCGAGCGTTTCAAAAGCTCGCTCGCCTTCCTGTATGTTGAGCGTCGGGAAGGGGGCTCCCACATCGACCTGGGCAATCACCTTGATGCCGAACGGTGTACAGACATCGGCGGCGATCTGGGTCAATGTCCTGCCATTCCACTGACCGGAAGCGTGAATTGCAGAGCAATCCACAAGATCTTCGGTCTTGTCGCGCCCCTCGATGTGAATCGTGTGCGAGTTCTCGTCGTACTCTGGCTCGAGATCGTCTATATACCCGGACATGACGGTTTGACCATCGAGGAGGATCTCGACCGGATAGCCCTGCAGCGCAGGCGCAGGCAGATCAACACCTGGCCACCTGTCGGTGATGGTGACGGAGAACGTGCCGGAGATCTGCTCGATGCTGGTGCGGATCTCGGCTTTTTGCCACCCGCCGAATATGGCGCCGTTTACCTTGAGCTCTACCACCCCATCAGACATAGAGCGCCTCCAGTGGCACGCCACCGGGCACGAAGGCCGGGCGACGAATATTATTCCTGGCCACGAAGTCGAGCTCCTGGGTGGAGTCTCCGTAGACGCGGTAAGCCGCTACCAGAGATGGCATCGTGATGGGGAGCGTCACCTGGGTCAGGGGCGCGAGGTTCGCGCCTCGCGCCGTAATGTCCCTCACCATCGCGACCTTCAGGCTGGCCAGGGCGACGTACAGATCATCGTCGATCGGGATTGGCTGGCCGAAGGAATTGACGGATGTGGATTCCATTTCGGTATCGAGGTAGGTGGACAGGCTCTGTTCCATGCTGAGCGCGTCGTTGTAGCTCGTAAAAGTGATTTGGCTGCTGGCCCGCACCCCCTCGATGATCGCAGTCCTGCGCACCAGGTCGACAACCGCAGCCTGATTGATCGACTGCTGGATTCTCGACGGCGTGGCGAGGGATGTCGGCTGCACCGCTATCACAGGAGGGGTCCCGGCCACTTCCTTTCCGGCCCCGAAAAATGATTTGAGATTATTGAAGGCGTAGGATGGGTTCGAGAACAGCGACTCTACCCCGAAAATCTGGCTCTGAATGGACCCGCCCAGAGTTTGAGGAGTGGCCATGAGCGTGGTGAGCGACGAGGAGAGGTTTCCTGAGGAATTAAGCAGCTCGGAAAGCAGGTTGCCGCCTTGGCCGAACTGAGCCACCGAATTGATGGCGCCCATCGCAGAATTGACCGCAGCCTGAGAGGCTGTTGTCACAAAATCCACGGCCCCGACGATATTGAACTTGTTGGCGAAACTGTTCTGCGCGGCCGCATTTGCCGAATCGGCTGCATTGCCGACCAGCGCGCTCGTATCAGGCTTGGCTGAGGGCTGCGCATTGTTCCCCGCCTCGATGAAGTTCATCATGAAGCGCGCTATTCCGCCTTCCTGCGCCGATTCGATGATGGTGGCCGGGGTCAGGAGAGCGACATTCAGCGTGCCGCGGTAAGGATGGACCAAGGTGCCAGGGCCGGATTGCTCCAGGGCGGCAATCAGGCTGTCCCTGGCGGCCATGTAATTTGGGCCGATCACATAGGCTTCCATCACGAAGCCTCTTGCCTTGCGCCCCAGATCCTCGACATAAGGAATGTCTCGCTGCGGGTATTCGTGCAAAACGGCTCGACGCCCCTGCTGACTTTCTGTGCGGAAGGTGTAGAAAGGCACACCCCGAAAGGAAGCCTGTCTGAGCTGCGTTCTCCATGCGGAAACGCTCATTGCGTCACCATCGTGTTGCCGGCATAGGCGTTGAAGTTAACGCCGGGCTGGGAGGATTTAACGGACACTACCGAGGGGCGTCCATCAGAATCGATCTTGATATGCAGCGTCCCGGAGAGCTCGGTCCTCCTGTGGGATATCCGATCGATCTCTTTGGCGTGGGTCTTGTCATACAGCCAGCCGCCAAACGAATCCTCCTTGCCGCCGGTGGCAACCGAAGTCCCCTTGTCAATCAGCCAGTTAAAACCCCCTCCTATGCCCTGGCCGATCTCCCATGCCGCTGTCAGGCCAAGCAACCCCCCGACACCTTTGGCAATTTTTGATCCGACGCCCTTCGCGGGCGGTTCCCCGGAAACGCCCCCGGAGGGCATTCCCCCCATCTGTTCGGGAGTAAGACTCATGTGCTGGTTGACCACAAATACCGGGAGTGGGATCGGCATGCCCGCGCCAATACCCGCGCCCATCGCTCCCTTTTTCCCTTTCCCAAGACCAAGAACGCCTCCGATCACAGAACCGGCCCTGGAAAATGCTGCAAGCGCAAGCGCCGCGCCTCCGATGGCAATAGCAAGCCCACCAAAAGCCAGGGCACCCAATCCCACAACCCTGGCCAAGGTCTTATGGTCGTCGACAAACTTCTGCAGCGGCCCCCCGGTGATCTCGTTGAGCTTGGTGATATAGGGCTTGAGAAAGTCTACCAGGGGGCCGCCGAAAGCGGCCAGGAGGTTGGTTACGGTGCCCGTGAGAGCCTCCCAGGTGTTTTTGGCTGACTTGGTGGCGACGTCGATCCGCTGCATGATGTCCGCCTGCTTTTCCATCAGATCGATCTTGGACTGGAGTCCGTCACTGCCCATTTTCACCATCTGGGCAGCTACACGCCCCCCTTCCATACCGAAAAGCCTGTTGGTCACAAAGAGCTGCTCTTGTTGACTCAACACGCGCAGCTTTTGCATCTGCGCGACAAGATTTTCGATGCCCTCGAACTTCCCCTTTTTATCGAAAAAGTTCAGGTGAATACCGAACTTGGCAAGCTCGGCATTCGTTTGACGCATGGGGAGGCTATGACGCTGCAGCTTGGTCTGCATTTGACCGATCTGATTGAGCATCTGGGCGAAGTTGGTGCCGAATACCGAGCCATCCATACCCTGTTGACGAGCGTAACCCTGCAGCACGAGCATCTTTTTAGCGTTTTCGACACCAGTGAGCCCAAGTTGATTCAGTGTCGACCCGCTGTAAGCAGCCGCGTATTTGATATCGTCAGGATTCAAGCCGAAGGCGAATTTTGCCTTCTGTGTGAGATCCGCCATTTTTGTCAGCTCAGTAGAGGAAAGCCCGTAAGCTTCGCGGAACTTGGCCACCATTTCGGCGGCATCCTCGGGAACCATCTTCAGGATAACCGAAAGGTAGGAGGCTGCTTTTAGCCCCCCGTTCACCACAGAGTCGATGGCGGCGCCCTGCTCGAGGAGTGCCGTGGCGGCATTCGTGAAGTCGGCCGTGGTCCCTGGCAGTAAATTTCCGAGCTGGATCGCCTGCTTGTTGATCTCTGCGAACTGGGGTGGAATCTGTCCCAGATTATTCATCATGGCGATGCGAAGATTGGTGCTGGCTTCGTCCAGATCGGCAAATGCCTTGATGGGCTTTTCCATGATACCTGTCGCAATCATGCCGTTTGCGAGCGACGCTCGTCCGAGGCGATTCGCTTTTTCGGCGATTCGGTCGAGCTTCGTTCCAAACGCATCGAGCGAGCCGACGGCGCTGCGCATACCGCCTGACATCTGGTCCGTCAGTTTGAGCAATACGCCGATTTCGAGCATGTTCATGAATTCTCAGCCTGTTTCTGAATTCGAAGCGCCTGCGCTTTCCAGAATATAAGTTCCCTCGCGTCCATCCGCCACAACTCCGACGGCTGGAAGTGAAAAACGAAAGCGAGATCCCCTAAGAGGATTTCCCAGTCGTCTGGGAACTCGCCAAAAAACCGCCGACAACCTCCACAAGCGGCTGGATGTCGTCGATATCCAGCATGTCGAATACCGGGTCGGGGATGCCGCTGAGTTCTGCAGCGAGCTTGAAAATGAGATCGTAATTGTTGGCTGCCTGGCCAATGTTCCTCAGATCCCGGCCGACAGGGCGGCGCAGATCGATCGATGAGTAGGTAACGTCCCCCAGGGTGATCGGGTGGGCGAGGGCGATGGATTTGGCGATGGCTTGGGCCATGATTTTCTCCTAAATTCGTAAATATCAGCTCGAACGCACGCAGGCCATTCCCTCGAATCTGAGGTGAACCTCTCCCTTGCTGAGCTCGGGCGGCTTCGCGAGCCAGGACTGGGACAGCGAGTAGGTTTGACCGGTGTCGGTCTGGAAGACCACCGACTCTATCGAGTAGGCAGCAATTGCCTCGAGATCGGTTGCGGCCATGTGCGAGATGGTGCACTCGATGAAGGGGATCTCGGTAGCTTCCATGTATCCGTGCACCCCGCTATCTCCCTTGACGCCGGTGCGCGTAACGCCGCCGATATCCAGCTTCGCTCCCTCCTTGGAGGCAAGCCTCTGGCCATTGACGGTGACGAATACGCGCCCCGTAACCTGATTCGGATTTGCCATGTAAGCTCCTTACAGAATGAATTGAACGGATGCGGCGAACACCCTGAACTGGTTGACGATATTCGGCGGGATCACGGCATTCACCTGATCGACGTTGGCTGTCGAGCGAACCACCAGCAGATCCTGCTTGAACTGAGCCAGATTCTCGATGAGACCGGCCTGCTCAAGATCCGACGCCAGCTGCACCAGCTCGGCCGCGATGATGCTTGGAGTGACGATTGCCTGTCCGGGCGCGAAATTGGTCCCGTCGTCCGCCAGCTTGAAGCGGGGGAAGCGCAGCGCGATCCTGGCGCGTATCGCATAGCGGATAGCATCGACCGTCCAGACCGTGTTCAGGTCCAGGTACGAAACGTCCGCGATGCCGAGCGAGTTCGTTTGGTAGGTGGTGATCACTCGCTCGATCAGCACATTCCCGCCGGGGTCGACCGTGAAAGTCGAAATGCCGTCATGCAACAGCAGATCGCGCTCGTCGCGTGTGAACAGCGATTGGACCGGCGGGGGCAGAATGCCCGGGAGCGGGAGCGTCTGGAACGGACGCGCCGGATCGATCGATCCGTAGTACTGGCAGACCGAGCCCAGAACTGCCGCGGTGATGCATGGCTCGACGGGCATGTCGTAGACGCCCATGACTGTCGTATGCGGCGAGTTGCGCGCCGTTCCGTAGGTACCAAGCGTCGCGAGTGTGCCGTTTACTGCAGAAAAGGAGTGTCCGGTCTTCTGGACCATCGGCCCCCAGTTCGTGGTCAGGAACGTCTCGATCTCGGACATATTGGCCGCATCGGTCCAGGGCATGATGATGGTGTAATACTGATCGCCGCCGATCGCCGCGATCGCCCCGGCCACGTCCGGGTTTCCGGTGCCATTCGCCATAGCGACTATGGCGACGGCAAGACCTTGGGGGGTCATTTCACCGCTGTAATAGTTGAGACGCATGTCGATATCGTTGCCGCACTCTCCCTTGTGACGGGCTGTAACGGTGACCACGCCAAGGGCAGCCGCTGCGGTGACAGGCAGATCGAGATTCGCATTGATGGCCGCTGCGATGTTGGTTGCCGTCACTGAGTTCTGTTCAGCCGCAGCCACGCCGACTTTCACTTCGGTGCCGGCGATCATGAGCGCCAGCGTGCCCGCCGCCGGAGCCCCGGTGACGGTCAAAGTACCGCTTGCCGCGACTCCTGCTGCCAGGTCGTCCAGGGCGATTGCCCACATTTCCGTGGAGGGATTCGCTGCCCTGGCTGCCGCGATCATGCGCGCCAGCATCGATCCGCGCCCGAAGAAGCCGGCGCCCTGGGTACCGGAAAATATCTGGGTAGGAATCGCGGCGGCCACAGGAGCTGCCGCAAGCCTTTGCCCGAGCACCAGAATCGTCTGTGCCTGCTGAGGAATTCCTCCCGTCGCATTGGAGTTGTCGATCTCGATGAACTGTCCGGGAGTGCGGATGTCGATCGGTATGGAATTGAAGCTTACATTGTCCGGCATGGTGGCTCCTCTGTGTTATTCAGCTTTTGGCGCTGGCGGTTCAGCGGGTTTTTTTGGGGCGCTCGCGACAAGAACGTCGCCGTCATTGATGCGCCTGCGCCAGTAGATGGTCTTTTCCACCGGGGCACCTTCTTCCGGCAAATGCCCGACCCCCGGGAGCGGCATGCGCACCTTTACGCCCTCTCTGGGTTTGAGGAATACTTTTTCAGCCATCTCACATCTCCTATAGAGTTACATCGTCCTGGGCATCAGGCTGCCCGTTCACATAATTTTGCTGCGACCATTCGGCCTGCACTGCCGGCGTCTGGAATGGCGTGATATCGTAATCGGCGTGGAAGCTCAGGAAGTCCGCCAGGGTGGTTTCGTCGATCGGATCCGGCAACTGGACCTGGCTTCCCTCGACCTTGACGACGGCCACGTATATACCGTTCCGGAACAGCAGCTCTTCATGCATGAAGTCGAGCGACACTGCGATCCAGGCGCTCGATGCGGTGCTTCCGTTGTTCAGCATCCCGAGTATGGCGTCGACCATCTGGTAAAGCCCGATGGAAATGCCATCTCCTTGCAGCGCTTCTTTCTGGCCGCGGGAGTTCCTGGCCACCAGCGAAATGCCGTACCGAGGGAGCGCCAGGCCGCTGCGCTCGATGCTGAAGTTTGCCGGCGCGACGTAGGCTGCAGGTGCCACCGTAGAAAATCGTTTGATGAGATTTTCGCCATCGAGCTCCGGAAGGGAATTCACCTCCCTGAGCTTCGGCCCCAGCGGGGAAGCCTGAATCATGCCGATCAGCTCGTTTTCCAGATCAGCCAGCATGCGCTGTCCCCGCGAGCCTGTCCCGGATCAGCGCCAGGATCTCCGCCTCATCTTCATGGCTTATGCCCAGGTAAGGACGCGCCGGCAGCGTTACCTGGGAGACCGTTCGCCACCCTCCATTCGCCAGCCTGAATCTCAGCTTCTTCGAAGACTTGGGTTTGATGACGCCCCCGAGCTGCTGGATGCGCGCGTAGATCTTGTTGCTCCCCCACTGAGCCCAGTCGCGCCCGGACTCGCTGGTTATCGAATCCCTGAGGTGCCCTTTGTCGGTCAACGTCTTGCCGCCGGTGAGCCTGGCTCTCAGGCTTTGCTTCCATTTTTTTCCGTCGGGACCCGTTTCGGAGTCGAAGCGTTCGAGCGTGGAATTTTCCCCGTAAGCTGCGATTTCCTGCATGATCGGAGCGGGGTCGTGGCCGAGCGCGATCACTTGCATGAGCGCGGATCTTACTCGCGCGTCGTCGACCCTTACCTGGAAAGACGCTCCGCTCATACCGGGCCTCCGAAGGGATTACCCCCGGTATAGCCGAAAGCGTTCCCGGTCAGGGTGTTCTTGTACGCATCGAGCTCGCAGTCTCGGAAGGTCTTGTTGCCCTGGGCAATCATGACCGTGCCCACGGGGTCCTGGGCAGGATTTGGGCCGGCGGGCCCGAGATCCGATTTGCCGTCGCGGAGTGACTTGAGCAGGTCTATCGCCGCCTCATACCGCTTGGTGACGGTGTCCGGAGGATTCTCGTCGTACAGAAAATATCTGGCCAGATTGCACTCTGCCAGCACGATTGCCTGAGGCGCGTTACTCAGCGGCACCGAGTAACGCCCCATGATGAAGCCGTGTATGGTGTCTTCGGCATCCTGCAGCGCCTGGACGATCTTGGCCATCGGTGCCGCGACCGACTGCTGGTCCGTCGGACTCAGCACGGCGCCGGAGGCAGCCTGTACCAGCAGCGCGCCGGTCACGACCCTGGGTACAGACATGTCCGTGCGCTGCGCGATCTCGTCAGGATCGAAGCGGCTCAGCAGATCGGATGCGGTAGCGTAGGTCATCCCGGGTATCCTGGCTTACTCGTCGGCGCTCGCAGCACCGTCTTCTTCGTAGACGAGCTTGGATGCATTGACTGGCTCGATTGCGCCGAGGGCGAGCAGAGGAGCGGCATGGGCTTTCTTTTTCAGCTCGATGACCTTGCCGACCTCGTAGTTGTCGCCGTCGTGTCGGACAGGCGTCTTGACTTTGAACTTTGCCATTTTCTTCTCCTGTAATTTCGGTTGCGCAGGGCGCCCTATGGCGCCCTGTAGCGCGCTGCCGTCGGGTGGGGTTATGCGGGGGACTGAATCAGGTAGCCAGAGGTGATGCCGGAGAGCACCGGCACACGCTCGAAGTTGACCGGGTATATCCAGCTCTTGGTGTTGGCGTCGTAGTACGTCGGCTCAACCATCGGGTTCCCCTCCATCGTGTAGGTGTACCCGTAGGACGGCTCTTCGATGCTGCTCGGCTTTTCGGGGGCATACGCCAGTATGGCGTTGTTGCCCCAGATGTCCGAGGAGACGTCCGCGTCGTTCATGTAGATCGCCTTGCCGACCACTACGCGATCGACGTTGAAAAGCCCGGCCATCATCTGGGTGGTGATGCTCGTGCCGTCGATCGGCACCGAAGAGTTGTACTGGAATCTGGCAATGACGTTCGGATTGTTCTTCGCAGCGACGAATGCCTGGGCGGACATGAGCAAGGTGTTGGGGTATATGCCCACCGCCTCTCTGATCGCTTCGCGGCCCGTGTCGACATCTGTGAGCGGGTTGCCGGTCGATGCGGACCATTTCGAGCCACCCGAGAGCGCGACCTGATGCTGGGCGTCGTAGTTGGCGGCGGTCGTGGCCAGATTTGCCTGGTCGTATTCCAGGGTCAGCCTCAGTGCTTTCATGGTCGTGTTGATCGCACGAGCACCCAGGTCGATGCCGGGAACGATTTTGGCATCCCTCAGATATTCGCGCGGCACCTGCCCTTCGAGCGAGTCCTGCAGCAAGGTGAAGGGCTTGCCGAGGTAGCCGAACTGGATGCGCCTGGTCGTGCCGCCTGGAGCGCGTCTGGCATTGTAGAGCTTGAAGGCTTCACGCCCGAATTCGATGATCTGGCCGCCGGAGGTCTGGACCGGAACGGGCGGAAAGAGCACGCTGCCGACGAATTCGGAGTTCTGATAGCCCTGGGCCACGTTGGTCAGGATCGGATCGATGATCCGGGTGTCCATGCCGCTCATCGTAATGCCCGCAAAGGCAAAGGTCATCGCGCTATCGTGATGCAGGATGCCGAAGTGCGCGGCCACGGCGGCGAGCAGGGCGAAGCAGACTGCCCAGACTATATTGATGCGGTAGGTTTTCATGTCGATTCCTTGGTAAATGGTGGATTACAGCTTCAACAGCACTTCGATGAAGTCGCCGGCGGCCGCGGCAGCTTGCAGCGCGCGCCCGACAATGGCTTCCGGCAAATACGCTCCAGAAAGTATCCCTCCGTTCGCCCCCGTCGAAGTGACGGCTGTCGCACCGGCGGCGATCGTCGCAGGATCGGCCGGGATGACGCGGCCCAGGGCATCCATCTGCACGAGCTGCCCCGCGGCGACTGCCGCACCGGCTTCGCAGATCTCCGTGCCGATGACGGTGCCTTCGAACGGCTCCCCTGCTGCAGCCGGGCGCCTGGCGATAGCTGCGGGAGCTGCGCCTTGGGCGGCTATCTGCGCGCCGGTGAAGTCGACTCCGCGATAAGGGATCACCGCGGCCTGAGCGGTGAATGAAAGGGTGAATAGCGGCCTCGATTGCTTGCTCATCAGATGATCTCCTTAGTTGCCGCCGACGGCTTTGACTGCCGTGACGTAATCCACCTTGTGGTGCTCCTGGTAGGCGAGCGCCTTGGCGTGTATGTCGAGCTTTGCCGGATCGATGGTGTAGCCAGGCGCGCCGGCAAACTCGACGGTGCGCTCGGCGCCCTTGTCTCTCGACAGCTCGCCATACTCCACCTGGTTGGGGAGCGACTCCAGGAACCCGCGAATCGCATCCTTGAGGGGTTTTTTCTCGTCGCCCTCTCCGAACTCGACAACGGTTTCGCAGCTTTCGGCAAAGTCCAGCGTGGCCACGCAGACGCTCTTCTGCACGGGCAGCAGCTTGCCTTCCTGGACGAGTTTTTCTGCGAACGCGGCATTCGCGGCGTGAATCTCAGCTTTTTGCTGCTCGCCTGCCTGTTTCTTCAGCTTTGCGTTTTCAGCTTCAAGCGCCGCAAGGCGCACCTTTTCTTCATCGGTCATGCCAGCTCCTTTGGTTTCTGAAAATTGAGGCGCGGGTGAATCCGCCTCGTCGTCTGGATCGCTCTGCAAGGCATTCTGCTCGAGCGACTGAACTGCGTAATCGGGGAGGATGTTGTCCGCGACATCAAGCCCCTTCTCGCCGATCATCCATTCCCGCAATCTGCGCCACAGGGATGCGTTCTGCACATCGGTCCAGTCGCCGAATTCGACGATGCCTTTCTCCGCATCGGCGAACTCAGGCGACCTCAGACCCTTGACCGCGGGGGGCTGCGCGCCGAGAAATCCTACATGCCTGAGGTAGTAGACGCCGGGCACGGGATTGGACGGGGAATCCGGGGTGTAGAAGCTGGCCGAGACCTTCTTGAACTTTCCCGCCCGGACCATCTCGGCGAACTGCGGGTCGACTTGATCCGGGGAGGCGCACAGACCATCCGCGAATTTCAGGTCCTTGACCCACCCGTAAGCGGGCGCATCGGCCTGGGGGTGGCCGATCACGATCGGCGCTTCATGCTTCGCGGGATCGTAGGCGGCAGCAGTGGCCTGAAGATCGCTCTCGCTGAATGCGAGCGTCGAGCCACTCATGGCCGTGTGCTTGCCTGGCTTGAAAATCTGGATAGATTTCACTGCATCTCCTCGATGTGATGAGACGCATTGTGAAGCCTGGTGCGGGACGGGTTAAGGAGGAAGCGCTTCCGGGAAGAACTTCCCGGCAGATGTTTTTTACTCTACCCCAACTTTTCGCGCAAAGAAACCCCGGGATGAAATCCAGGGGGAGCGCACCAAGGTGCGAATGTCTTTCTGGCTGAATTTAACGGGGGGTTAACGGGGGAGAATTTCCCGCGACAGGTGAAGGTAGCGGCGCGGGCAAAATAATCGCTCTGGCGCATTATACGGCGTTTGCATAAATTCGCACCAGGGCGCATACTTCAAACACGGGCGTGACACGGTGATATTCCCCCGGCCGTAGCACAGTCGAAAGACTGGAGCGCCATGTGGGGTTGCCGCGAAAGCGGACTGGGGGGCCCCACCGCCCGTTACTGCTTTTTCTTCAGGAGACGCTTCACCTCCTCATCCCGTTTCACTTCGTCTCGAGAGAGCCTGCGGAAGCTCGTCATGTAAAGCGCCTTCCCGCTTTTGGTGGCCTTCACCACGGTCACGTACCCCCCGTCCTCCCATAGATAGATCGCAGTGTTATCGGAATCCTGGATGAGCTCGCCCTTATCGATGGCTTCCTGCACGCCGCCATATTCATCCCAGGTGATTTCGGGATGGACCTCGATCTGCTTCTGCATGGTCGCATCAGACAGCCGGACCGTATTGGTGCCCGCGCCGAGCGCCTTGGCATCCGCTGCCGCAAGCACCGCGACGGGGAACGCCCCTTCCGGCTTCTCGTAGAAGCTTTTGAATGCAGCGCTTTTGACGAGGTCGGATACGGCAGCTGCGGCCAGCGGACGATCTGCGCTATCCAGCGTCGACGCCAGGTAGGAGTTGAGCGCACCCTGACGTCCGCCAGGTGCGTAATGAAATGCCGGGTCGACCCCTGCCGGGATCTTCTGGACCTCACCGGTTCGCTTGTTGATGTAGGTGTAGGACTCGACCTTTGGCGCCGATCCGACCGAGAGCCCCTGTCGCGCCAGCATGCGGCTGTTCATCTGGATGACGTAGCATTTGCACCGCCACGCCTTCACGGGGTAATGCGCCTGCCAGAACGGATCGTCCGCAGGCAGAACCAGCCCATTCCAGGCAAGGTGGAGCGGCCTCGGATGCGCCGAATGCCCCCCGGAATACATGAGATAAGGAAAAGCGCCCTTGTTCGCCTGGATTCTCTGCCACTTGCCCTCGCTGTAGGAGGTGCGCAGATTGGTGTCGTAGATCAGCTCCAGCCGCCTGGTGCTGCCAAGCTGCACCTGTTTTTTCTGACCATCGAGCGGATCGATCATCTCGGACTGCCCCCACCATCCCTTCTGCTGCAGCACCGGCTTCAGGTTCTTGCGGAAGTCGCGGAACGTCGTGCCATTGGCGAGCGCGTCGTCGACGGCGGAGCGAATGGCCTTGAGAACGTCCACGCTCATTGCCTTGGCCACCGTAAAAGCCGCCTGGTGCTCCTCTTGCCAAACATCCTGGTGATTGAACCCGATTTTGAAGCCCTTTTGCCTGAAGAAAGCGATTGCCTCTTTAGGGGGAAGCGGCTGCAGAACGATGTCACTCACCTCCGTATCCCGGGTTCAGCCTGCCCCATAAATTCGCGGCGAACGATCCCTGGGCGAGCTGCTCGACGAGCTTTGCCACATCCATTTTGCCCAGAAGCGACGGAAGTGCCTCCTGGAACGCCTCGAAGCTTTCGCATTCGGCAGCCAAATCGACGATGGGCTGCATGACGGGGGAGGTGACTTTCTCCCAGTCCGACAGCATCTCCTTCTCCAGCGCGTCTATTTCGTCATCGACATCGCCTTCCGCGAAGGCTGGATTGTCGGGTGTCGGCGCCTGCGGGGCGTTCGGCTTGGGCGCCCCCACATCCTCCCACTCCCCGCCGTAGGTGTCCTGGACGTACCTGAGCTTTGGCCTGTAGCCCATGCTGTAAAGACTTGCGTCTCGCTCCGCGCGCGCTTTCAGATCCTCTGGGTCTTCGACGATGCGCCGCAGCCTGGGAGTTTTGGCCCCTGGGAAATTCCATTCGGTGAGCCATTTTCCTGGACCTCGCATGAAGCTGCTGCAGATCATGTCGCCGTCAGCCCTGACCAGATCCTGCCGTACCTGCATCTGCACGTCCGCTTTGTTGTGCCCTCCGACCGCTTCCGAGGTCATCATCTGGCCGAGCACGATCTTGGCGATCGCCTGATTCATTCGGTCGTAGATCGTCGCATAGTCGCCGGTGCCGGATCTGGCTGCCTCCAGGAGCTCCAAAGTAACGCCGGTCGGGACAGCGATGCCCGTGTCGGTGTTGATCGCCTGCAGCGCCTGCAGCAGGGTGTTGATCTCGGGCTGGGATGTGCCTCGCGGATATTTGCCCACAGTCGTCGGCTGGGCGAACTTGTCGAGGTACTTGAGCCAGAGCGTGACTCCGTTTTTCTTGAAAAATACCGGCCAGTACAGCCAGTGGGCGAGGCCGAGGCCATAGGGCTCGTCGTCGTTGTCGGCGCCGCACTGGTAAGTCCAGAATTTCCTGGGGGGCAGCACTTCGCCGTCCCACATATTCTGCATGGTCAGCAATCTGAGAGACTCGTCCGGGGCGAAGCGGAAACGCCGGCTTTTCCTGACCTTGAGGCCATCGAGCACCACCTGAGATCCGTCCCTGGCATACAAACACTCGCCCACGCTATACCCGTAAAACATGCCGTAGAGCATTTTCTTGGTGAGGTTGTCGAACCCAATGCTCTCCAGCTGGGCCGACAGGAAGTCGGCCGCTTTCTTGTCCTGGCGAGATGGTCCGCCCGGGGTCACTTCCCAGGGCACAGATATCAGCGCCAACTGCCGCTGTTGAAAGGTGGACATCACCTGGTCGTCGGTCAGCACCTCCTCGTAGAACATCAGGTTGCCGCCCACGGACAGCAGCACCCGATCCTGAGGAATCAGCAGCGGGCCGAGGTAGCCGCGGGTGATGTCCCTGCCGTCGAGGGTCGTTGCAATCTCGCCCAGATCTGGGCGAACCTGTTTATCGCTCTCCATCAGTAACCTCCAGTCATCGCAGCCACTTCGTTTTGCAGGAATTGCTGCGCAGGGATGTTCGATACGCGCGAATTGCCCGCGCTATGAAATTCGATGGTGACGGGCTCCATCGACGAGACGGCATGCACCGCCATTGCCAGTGCTATGGCTGCGTCGCCGTGCCGTCCATTGCCGTCAGTCCCTCGCGCTCTCGCGGAATCGGGCACCTTGGCGACCCCCTTGTCCATCTTGACAGCGCGCAGATCCGCCAGAATGTCGGCGTCCCTGGGAGCTGACAGGGTTCGATCCTCGAAGTGCGCTTTCATTCTGGGCATATTGCTCCGGTACCACTCTGTCGAGAGCATCACCTGGGCGATCCTGCTCTCGCCGTAACGCTGCATCGCAACCTCCGCAAGATATTGGCCGTTTCCCCGCGCATCCATAGCACCGCCCGCGAATCTCGGCAGCCGGTCTACCAGGTAGAACAGGATCTGACGCTGCTGTTCGAACGGGATGTTTCGGAGTTCACACACGAAAGGCGTCTCCAGGTCGAGCAGCCTGGTCAGGGCAAGCGGCCAGATCACGGACAGGTCGCCGAGCCTCCCGAAATCCTCTCCGAAGAAATGATCGAGATCCGGGTCCAGCGATTCGAGCAGCGGTTTCAATACCTCCTCGCACCAGTCCTGAATGTCCGCCCTACGGATATGCTCGGGCTCGGTCGTAAAGGAGGGCGGCCGGGATAGTCTGATGACCGGGATATCCGCTTTCATGACCGCCTCGATGATCTGTCGCGACAGGAACGTTCCGGAGCCTGAGCTCGGGATGACGTCCAGTTCCTCGGAGGCGTGATCGCCGTAGAATGCGCGCATCTCTGCAATCCACTTGACTTCTTCGGCGCGCGACCAATTCTTGCCCGTGGCCACGCAAATGCGCCTGAACAGCCCCTCCTTGATTGCGTTCTCGAACTCTATCCGATGCACCGAATAAGGCTTCTTACCTGCCCTGCAGTCCTGGATCAGCTCGTTGAAAGGATTCGAGTCACCGTTGTGCGTCGAGATAATCCTGACCCTGCCCCCCCACATCAGCAGCGCTATCGCCGCCTTGATCAGTCCGTCGAGATCATCGTGGAAGGCGGCCTCGTCGATGACGACGACGCCCTGCTTGCCGCGCAGATTGGACGGGCGCGACGACAAAGCCGTAACCCTGAAACCGGACGCGAATCTGATCGCGAAGGTCAGGATGTCCTTGTCCTCGTCCTTCAGGACCGCTTCCTCCATTTCGCCGGCCGCCAGCTCGTAGTGGCGAGCCCAGAAGGCTACGTCGCGAATGAATTCCTTGGCCATGTCCTGGTTGTAGCCGATATACCAGACATCATCCCCGGCCGCCTCCCTGGATGAAGATGCGATCAGGGCGTCATCGGCGGCTTCAGCCCACGAAAGCCCGACGCGGCGGCTCTTCTCGCAGATCTTGACCGGGGATTTATCCGCAAGCCATCTCTGCTGGTAGGGAAGCAGTACCGCGGGAGCACTCATGACGCGATGCCGAGGATCTTCTCGCGGATCTTGTCGGCGGCACTCTGGGAGAGGCCGCCCTTGCGCGCAATGGACGCCACGGAATCGGCCGTTTCCCGGGCTTTCGCCATCACCTCCGCCTGCCACTGCTTTTGTTTCACGGTGGCATTCGAAAGCCTCGCAACCATCAGGCCGATCTCCTTGATGGACGCCCCTTCTTCCATTTCGACCAGCACCTGGAAAGCCTTCTGCTGCACCAGGCGTATCAGCGCATCGTTCATGGCGCCGGCGTCGTCAGGAATCGATTCGGTGATGGCTCGCGCCTGTTCGGTGGCGATCCGGAGCGCAGCGAGCTTGTCCTCGAACTCCTGGCCGTAGCGATGTATGGCCGACTTGCTGATGTCATGACCTCGCCGCTTGAGTTCCGCGGACAGCAGCTCGTAATCGGCAAAGCCGTTTTCGGCGAGCGCTCGATCCAGCCAGTCCTTTACGGCCTTCGGAAGACGGGCGATTTTAGAGCGCGGCGCCATTACCAGTACTTTTCCGGACGGGCGATGCCGGGATCGCACTCCACCGTGTATTCGACGACATCGACGCCATTCCGGGATATCCCTGCAGACCATCTTCCACCCGGATCGCGAGCCACGACCACAAGCTCTCGTCCGTGCAGATAGTCGAGCTCCCTCCTCACCTCTACCTGCGTGGCGTCACGATAGACCGCCTGGGCGGTCGCAAGCACCACCTCTTCGGATGCCCCGACCGGGCGCGCATTGTTGAGTGTAAGCAGGATCAGCCAGCGCAGGTTTTCGCGGCGAACTTTAGCGTGATCGATCATAATTTCCCCTGTATCTGTGCGTTCTTCAGCTCGTTGAACAGCGCATCCAGCTTGAGCTCGATGACGCTCTGGCCGCGCACATAATCTTCCCGCCGCACATATTCGATGGGCATGTCCCCGCGCCATTTCAGGAAGTCGTTTTCCAGCTTGCGTATTTCCGCCCCGACCTTCTCCTCTGCGGCCGAGCGCTCGCGCATTTCGGCGGACACCTCGGCGAAACGCTCTTTCAGATGCCCCCGAAACTGCTTCAGGAGCACCGCGCCGAACACCCAGGCCACCGTGACAAAAGCGACCAGGAGCGCGAACAGCCCCTCGATCAGAAGCCAAAAATCGATCTGCAGCTGCACGCTACCCCCTGGAGGTCTGATTGGCCGCCATGAGCGCTGTCGCCTTGTCGTGCGCGGCGGACGTGCCGTAGTAATAGGCGATCATGGTCACCCAGGCGGTCCCCAACGAACCCGTCATGATTTGCAGCGTGGGCAGCGCGTCGACGGGAGGGGAGCCGAAGAACAGGGCGGCGAGCAGCCCGAAAAACCCTAGAGTCAGCAGGTAGGCGAGATTCCTAGGCGTCTTGTCCTTGACCTCCTCCTCGCGCTTTCTGGCGCTATCCCGGTCGCCGGCCGCGATCTGCTCGAGGTCGGTGACTTCCTTGATTCCCATCTGCGCCATGAACTCCCTGTGCTTCACGTCCGCCTCTTTCAGCGCGAGCAACTGCTCCGGAGAGGCATTGCTTACGGCCTGCAGCGCCTTCTCCGGGGTCTGCTGATCTCCCGACAGCCCAAACACATTGCACAGCGCCTGCACAGCAGCCCCAGCAACAGGCGTGCCCAGCGTCCCGGCGATCCAGGGGGCAAACGCCCCGATTGCGCTCCTGACCTTGCTCCAGTCCATCATTTCTCCTGCTCATCATTGATCATGGGAATTTCCTGCCCTTCCTGTTCGCCAGGGCGCTCATGGCTAGATAGGTAACCAACGCTCCCCAGGTTATTGAGCAGACGACTATCAGCCCGTACAGAACGAGCGCCGTCAGATCACCCATCACCGAGCAGCCCTGGCCAAGTTGTCCGCAATCCGATTCGCCCAGCCATGCCCGAATGCGGGCCACGTCGAAAGAGAGCCGAGGTATTTAAGGCGCAGCGCATCGAAGCGCATAACGATCTTGTCGGGGTTCGCGGCATTCACGGCCGCGATTGTGGCGGGGCCGATCAAGCCGTCCGCCGGGACGCCGGCCGCTTCCTGCAACCACATCGCCGCGTGGCCGCCATTGTAGTAGGCATCGAATACCTGAAAGGCGACCTCTTCCGGCAGAGCGTCGCAATGGCACGGGTCCCAGTATTCCGCCTTCGCGATTTGCCGGGCGAGATCGATCGGGAAGTCCCGCATGTCGCCAGTGTAGCCGCGCTTGCGCGCAACCCGCTCGGTGATGCCGTAGCGAGTCGCACCCCCGGGGTCGCTCGGGTTGTCCACATAGCCGCCTTCATTGCCCATGAGATCCTGGAATGCCTGATCGAAGCCCATACCTCTCCTTTTCAACGTCCCTCAGCATGGCTGAGTGGCTTTTGTGCAAACAGATTGCTGACACGATCAGGTTACTGAAAAGAGGGAGCGGAACTAAGGCGGAAAGGCTTCCGGGGAAATGAAAAGCCCGGACGGAGCCGGGCCAGAATAGACTACCTTGAGGACGCAGGGTTCGTCAACGGCGCTTTATTTGGGGTTAATGCAATATTTCTGATACCAATCCCCGGAAAAGGCACGCGCATCGATGACCGATGCATCTTCATCGGAGATCTTCCCGAAAATCCTGTCCCGATCCGGACGCAGGGCTTGCTCGATTTGCTTGATCAATTTTTCCGTATGAGCGGAGGGGACAAGCTTACCTTTGAAAGAAGCCATATCCTTTTTTGTATACTCGTCATAGGTTTTGTTTCGGATGTCGTTGTATTCACACCAGGCTGACGCCTCTTTTGGGATAGGGGCGCGCTGCTGTTTTTCGCCGCACCCGGCAAATAATCCCGCAATCATCAACCCAACTATCAGCTTTTTCATAACACCCTCCCTTCGTTGAAAAAATCCACTCACCGCAACATCCAGGCTAATCCATTTGCCCGCCGCCTATGCGACGCTTATAATTCAACCCATGAGCAAGGTCCAGCATTTTCGCATCACCTACGACGGGGAGGCTCTGCGCGAGCACCGCATGGATGTCCGCGAACTCGCGCCGGCCCTCCTGGCGATGGGCGATCTCTGCGAGGCGGCCGGCATCGCCATCTATGGCCGAAATACTCGCGCTTCCGTATCCGTGAAGGCGTCCTTCAAGACCGGCTCTTTCGGGATCGATCTGGAACTCGCTCACGGGTTCGCCAACCAGGTCCTCGATTTTCTTTCGGGCAGGGAAGCCTCTGCCTTTGCCAATGCCGCAGCTATTGTCAGCGCCATCGGCTTTTCCGGCAAAGGCCTCATCGGTTTCCTGAAAAAGCTGAAGGGAAGGCCCATCAGTCGCATCGAGCCGACGCAGGACCGGGCCATAGTCACTCTCGATGATGGGGAGCAAATCGAAATCGAGCGAGCCGTCCTGGAGTTGCTCCGAGATATGTCTGTGCGCGAAAACCTCGAAAAGGTCATTGCCCCGATCGAGCGGGACGGAATAGACACCGTCGCATTCGGCACCGACGATTCCATCGGAAACACCGTGCTGCGCGAGGAGGCGCTCTGGTTTGCGGTGCCCGCGCCCCAGGAGGTGCTGCTGTTCGACAATGTGCGCCAGCAAGCCTTTTCCATCGTGTCGCTTGCCTTCAAGGAGGACAACAAATGGCGCCTTTACGACGGGGCCGCCACGATTCACGCAGCCATCGTCGATGCTGAATTCCTTTCCAGGGTCGACCAGAGCCTCGAATTTTTCGCAAAGGGAGACATCCTGATTTGCGAAGTTCGCGTGATGCAGTGGCAGACCGCCGACGGAGCTCGCACTGAATACACCGTAACCAGGGTACTTGAGCATCGGCAGGCCGCCAGGCAGGTCCCCCTTCCGTTCGCCCCGGAAAAACCCGAATAAGCCGTTCAAAACAGACTCTCCTGCCCGTCCTCGACCTCGATTCCGGCTACGATGTTCCGGATCTGGCGCTCGGTGAGGCCGTACTTCAGCGCCAGTTGACGCTGGCTCATTACACTGTAATCCTCCCGAATCCTCCGATTCCGCAGCGCAATCATGGCGCGATCAGCCTTCGGAATATCGAAATGCTCTTCGCCGCCGTAGGCATCTATCAGCTTCAGGAAGGATTCACCCCCCAGGAGCTTCGCGATCGGGTGCCCAGGGTCGTACTTCACAGGCACATAAAGCCTGACGCCGCCGTAATGCTCGACCAGCTTCATCGTCCCGGCCAGGCCGATCAGGTCGACCAGGTCCCGCAGGATGCCAGGTAGATCGTCGACGTCGATCTCTACCATCACCTTGTTCTCCTGGCGCTTACGGAAAGGGCCTGAGCGATCCTGTAGAGCTGCTCCTCGTCGCACCAGGTGTACTTGTCGACATTGAACATGCGCTTTGCAATGCCATCAGCGTAGGCGTCTTCTTTGCGACCTTCTGGATGGTTGATGAGGAGTGCCCGGATCTTTCCGACGAGGGCGCTTTTGTTCCCCGGAGGAGTTGCTCGACGCCTCGAAGCATTCCTCCATCCCTTGGCCTTCAGGTGATCTATTACGCGCTTTCTCCCTTCCCAGTCGAGATCCGCGGCCGACTTCACCCGGGCGACGGCCCAGAGCATGGCCCTGTATGTTTCGTCATCGAGACCGAGATCTTTCTTTGCCACATGGATCTGGGCGAGTTCGCTCTTGCGGATGTCGGTGGCAGTGGATTTCACAATTCAAGCCACATCTGGCCCTCGGCCTCGAGCTCGGCGGTCGTGGGCTCGGGCACGAAGTCTTCGGGCAGCAGATCGGCATTGCAGCAACCGATCGCTATCTCTTCAGATATGAAATCGCTTTTGCAGACCGGGCAGATAAACACTTCCCGTGGAGAGGGCGCGCAACACTCGGCGGCATCGCCGTAGTCGTCATGAACCTCTCCGCAATCCGGGCATCTCCATTTGCTTTGTATCTCCATGATTCTGCGCTCCGTTAAACCGTCCTCCACAACCCGCTACTTTCCGGAAAAAGTAACGGGCTGCAGGCGAGGGTTTATTTCTGGAACAAGCTCTCCACCTCCGCGAGCTCCTCGTCGAGCTCCGCATGGAGATCCTCGTCCCACTCCTTGATTTTCTCCCTCAGGCGGCTCATCAGGCCGAGGCCCGGATGTGCTCCGGAGGCCGCCACCGCGTCGCCAGAAGCAGATTCCTGCTGGGTTTGCGCGGCATCGGTCGATGCGGCAGCTTGCTCCGCTCCGGAGAGTGCCTGGGAACTCCCTTGATCGGATACCGCCGCTGCGTCTTGAGCAGTCGAGGTGGCCTGATCCTGTTGGCCCTGCTGGTCTTGTGTCACTTCGTCCATCTGTTTCTCCTGGTATGAAATGCCGGATTCAGGCCCCGGCAGTTGCCTTTACGCTACTGCGTCCTTCAGGGCCTTGGCTGCCGCGAATTTCGGCACCCGCCTGGCCTCGATCTGGATTGCTTCTCCCGTTGCCGGGTTGCGGCCGGTACGGGCTGGGCGATGCGCCACGGAAAGCTTGCCGATCCCGGGGAGGGCGAGTTCGCCACCATTCTTGAGCTCCTTGTGAGCGACTTCGGCAAGTGCTTCCAGTGCCCACCTGATGCTTGTCTTGCTGGTTCCGGTATTGCCGTGATGCGAGGCAATCGCATCGATCAATTCGCTTTGCTTCATTTGCTTCTCCTCGAGTTGAACTACACAGTAAAAACCCCTCCAGACCGACACCATGTCAGTCCGTCACTTCGGAATCGGTCACAAAACACCACCCGCCCGATTTCCGCTTCCCCAGCGTTCGCCGGAAAATCCACATGCTCGCAACGATTCCAAGCGGCCCTCCCGTCATATAGGCGGCGTATTCAAGCATCCCGTGAGCCTTCGGCACGAAATGCAGGATCACCAGGTTCGCGCTGGAGATCAAAAAAACTGTTCAGGAACGCTGCCCTGTAATGCCCGGCATTGACTGTCAGGCTCTGGAATCCGAGCGCAAGTACGACGACGAACGTGGCCAGGAAGATGATCGGCGCGCTCATGCCTATGCCGCTTCCTGCTCAAACGGCATGATCACGAAGTCCTCCACGCCGGTGACGATGTTGATCCCCGACACGCCGCGCACATCTTCTGGATCGTTGAGAATCGCCTCCTTGTTGACCTCTTCCTTGGTGCGCACGAATCGGGCAAGCCCCAGGCGCTTGAGGGTTTCGATGACCGATTCTGCGCCGCGGACGGAGACAGACGGCGGCCGCTGGCGCCATTGCACTTCGCCCGTGACCAGGTTCGCGCTTTTCACCTTGTTGCCACTGGTCAGCTCCTCACGGTTTGCCTCACAGTAAGCCTGGATGCCCTCCTGGCATTTTTCGATCTTTGCCTTCAGGCCATCCAGGGAGGGCTGCGCGCGGTGAGTGATCTCCGCGATCGCATCGTTCATCAGCGCAGTTTCTCGCTGCAGTTCACGCTGCAGATCGCCGAGCCTTCTGATGTCAGCCGCCACCTCGCCGCGATTCTGCGGCACGTCGATCTGCGCTTTTGCCTTGATTCGTGTTGCTGTTTTTGCCATTGCTTGCTCTCCTTGAGTTAAGTTTTGAGATGGAGCTGCCCGAGCAGGTCGGGAAGCGGGATTTTTCTGAGGCGCGACACCAGGTGCAGGCTGTGCATGGCGCGCGAATGCAGGAACTGACATACTTCCTCGATCTCATCGGGGGAGGCGGCGATGAAATAACCAGTGACGGGGGTCGCGCAGATGGCAATTCCTTCCTCCCTCAGCTCGGTGATCCTGATGCGCACAAGGCGCTCCGGCATGCCGAGCAGCGTGGCGATAGAGTCAACCCGAATGCCCCTTTCCTTGCCGACATGCTTTTGCAGCAGCGCCAAAACCTTTTCTTTGCTCATCTTCCACGCTCCTTGGAGTTGAATTTCCTGAGTTCAGCCATCGCCTCTTCGGGGATGCCGCGCCTTTCCAGCTTTCCGGATATTTGCTGCATTCCCGGACGCCTATCCTGGTCGTGCCCGTACGCCCTGGTTTCCTCGACCTTCGTCTCGACCTTGGCCTCGGCCTTGTTGGCAATCCCCATGAGGATCTCCAGCAGATAGCCGTGGCTCTTGAGCGGCAGGGTGAGCTTGTCGCGCTTGACCAGAATCTCCTCGATGGCGACCTTCCAGCTGTCGATCGGAGCGGCCCAGATGCGTCCGCTGCGCTCGATCCTTGCCCCTTCCACCATCGGCAGCAATTCCCCCAGGAGGGATGCCAGGCGATCCATCGAGAGCTGCCGCGATGCGGGCCTGAACAGGGCGATATACTGGATGAGCAGTTTGCCGAGCGGGGCGGGGAGCTTGAGCGCAACCATGACGGCATCCCGCGCGCCTTCGTGCCCGAGAAGCACATCGAGGCTGGCCACCGCGCCACAGGAAGGACAGGAAAGCCTCACGGCACTCTCCGCGCTTCCCTGGCATCGTGCCAGCCATCGCAGTGTGTCCAGAAGGAAGCCACATTCCCGAAGTCATCCAGAATGCGCAGCGTCGGCTTATGGGAAGAGGCCATGACAAGCCTTGGCGCGGCTTCCTTTACAAAGGATTCCATCGATACACTGAAATCCATGATCCGCTTCCAGCTTCCGGAATTGTTGAGATCAAGCTTCATCTCAACCCCCAATGAAGTCGACGAGCGTCCTGGATTGCTCTATGTCTAGCTCGATGGGATCTGGCGTGACGCCCCAAATGATGATGGTGGCGTCCGAAGTCCTGGCCACGCGGAAGCGCGACGCGACCGCTACGTCAAAAGTAGCTGTTGCTACGTCGGATGTAGCGCCCCCCCCCGTTGGCAGGCGATAAGTTTCACCGTTTTCGCGCGCTTCCCGGATAGATTCCACTTCTTTCAAGGGATCGATCAGGGCGGCTGCCCCCCCTTCCAGTGGGCCCGGCGTCAGCTCTGCCGACCTATCGATACGCTTGCCGTCCGTGGACAGAACTGCCGGGGAAGTGCGCGACTTCTTTTCTGACGGTTTGCGATTTGGTGCAAGTTTTGCCCAGGCGTTCGGCCCTGGATGAAAGGTCTCAATCTCGCCGTCCTCCCTCATCGAGATTCGGTCGTTGCGCCTTCCTTCGCACAGCGCCACGCTGAGCGCCCTCAGTTCATCTGGAAATTGCTTCTTCAGCGTGTCCCGGGTAGATCCGGGATGAAGAACCAGAAAATCCACCACTCGCTTCAGAAGGCTTTTCTTGCCGCCTCCAGATTCAGGGGGGGCGCCCGCGTTTTCTGGTGCAGGCTCAACTGGCTGCGGGAGATCGTTCGATCCCTCGAACTCAGAAAGTTTTTCCCGGCCCTCCGGCGTGAGCATTACGATGTAGCCTTCTTCGGCGTCGCCGATGTCAAGGAGAGCCGCCTTCCTCATTTCACCGACTCGGCCGAGGATCGCAATCCGATCTCGGGATGTCTGGCAATGATCGGCGATCTGATATCTCTTGATCGGCTCATGCTCGGCCACGATCTTCAGTATCTGATGGTCCAGGGGAACCTCAGCGCATTGCATCAACTCTTCGGCGCCAATCATCTCAATTCCCCCTTTCGATCCACATGATCTGGCAGTCCTGCACAACCACGCACATGATTCGGGTGTGAATGCCATGCATGCACGAGGTGCCGATCTCGGCAGCCAGCCCTTCCTTGATCAGCCTGGCGCAGCTGGCGCTTGTCTCGATCAGGATCTTGGGTTTTGCTCCGGTGATGTCCGGAAACATGACGTGCAGGTCGCGAGCCTCACACCATTCAAGGCCAGCCTTCAGGCGCTCGATGTTCGCGGCAAGCAACTCGTTGTTTACGACCCTGCATTCCTGTGACTTTTCAATTGCTGTCAGCATGATTTCTCTCCTCTGAATTCGCACTTCTGACATGCCCTCCAGTGCCTCAGGGCGCGGGGGCTGCTTGTGGGTATTGCTGAGACGCTGTAACCACGGCATTCGGATTGCCTGATATGGGTGTTGAGGTATGGACAATCGACCTTTCCGAAGACGTCGAGCACCCGAGAAGCTATCCTTTCGGTGCTGGAAGGGTATTTCTCGTTGACGACCAGAGAGATCGCGGTGCGAGAAACGTCGAGCCTGGCAGCCACGACGGTGATGCTCGATTTCCCGATCTCATCCCTGAGAAGATTCATCCAGTCGCTCATGACTCCTGCTCCGCGAAGAGATAGTTGCGCTCCTCGTTCTGATCCCACACCTGGCTGCCTTTTCTGATCACTGGTGCGAGGGGTCCCGTGTTCCTGACCAGCATCCAGCGCTTCGATCCATTGGAAGTCGGCGCGCTTCCCCGTGCTCGCCGCTTCATCTCGAGGAGATATCCAGCCTTTTGAAGCCCGACAACATATTTCCTGATGTTGTGGAGGGGCTCCTTGCCCTCTTCGGATCCATCGAGCACCGACCTTCCGAGATCCTCGAGGCTGAATTTCCCTTTGATGCGCATGGCTCGCCATGCCTTCGTCCGGATGGTGCCGTCGATCACGCGAGGCTTCTGGCGTTCGAATCCAGCGGGGCCGCTCTTGATCTCATCTCCGCTTGCGGCAAATATCAGGCCGTCAGGCGTGCTGACGTAAACGCCGGCGAGCGATATCGCATACCCGCGCCTGCAAAGCCTTGTGAACGCTTCCTGGATAGTCTTTCTAGGCTTCGAGATCAGCTTGGCGGCCTCGGAAGGCTTGAGACGCTCTCCCTGTGCGAGCAGCCGGAGCAGTCTTTGCATGAGCCTCATCACCGACCTCCGGCACGAACGACACGGGGCTTGCGAGCTTGCCAGTCATGGGTCAGCGCCATTCCGTCGACGTCTTGCAGGGCAACTATTTCAACCCCTTTCCTTTTTCCAGCGCTCTCGACTACGGCAATGGCATTGATGATTTCCCTGACCCTTCCCCCGCTGAAATGCTGTATTTCCGCAGCCAGCTCAGGCGCAACCTTGACCAGGCTGAGCTCGTCGCAGAGTTTCTGGGTGTCTTCGACCGACGCCGGCTTGAATTCGACGGCCCGGGCGATTCGGCTGCTGATCTGGTCATGCCTGGCGATCTTGCCCTGGATTTTTTCCATCCCAGCCAGGATCACGAGCGTCTCGGTTCGGTCGGCGAAATCCCGGACCTTTTCCAGGACCTCTGCATTGTTCTTCAGGCAGTGGTCCGCCTCGTCGATCACGATGGGGATCTGCTCGGCGGCAATCTTGGCCAGCAGCCTGGCGAAAAGCTTCTCGGCAGTCCCGCTCGGATCAGTCCGCAAGAACTTGGCAAGTTCGATCAGGAAATATTTCGGGGTCCAGTCGACGTTCGCCCTCAGGTAGATTGCGTCGTTCTGCGTTGCCCAGTGGTCGAGCGTTTCGCTCTTCCCAAATCCTGCATGGCCATGCACCAGCATCATGCTGGCTTCCGCCGCTCCGCGCGCTTCTACGGCCTGGATGCCGTCCACGAAGGCACGATAGTTCGATGTCTTCACAAAATGTTTCTTCATCTGATAAACTCCTATTGCTTTTGTTGCACTCAAGGGCGTTTGCCGCGCCCAACCAAGGCCGTTTTGATCGCCAAATCTAAACGGCCACCTTAAAATCCTGTTTGCTCACCTCATCCCACAAATCAAATTCGTCCAGGGCGCCCCTTATCGTGCGCGACCCCTGTTGCACCTGATCCCGGAAATAGTTCCTGAAGGCATCCGTCCAGTCCTCGGGATGTTCCGAGAGCCATGTCAGCAGGCTGTAATCGCCCATCAGATCGAGATTCGGCTTTGCCTGGGTTTCATGTACTGCGTTTGTGATGCGTTCCGCTGTCTTGGGCGCCTGAATGGGAACGATTTCCCGCTCGATGATGGGGAGCGCCTCGAAGGTGTTTGAAAGTTCTGCATCCGCACGGTCGATGTCGCGCTGGGCCCGCTGCTTGATGCCTTGGGCGCGTTCCAGGCGTTTTTGCTCCACGAACGGGACCGGGAAGGCGGCACGCTTGTGCCCATCCCAGAGCGCCTCCCCGAGAAATTCGCCGTTCGACCGATAGAGCCATACCTTGGAGCCGTCGTGGATGTCGTATCTGACCCGGATTTTTTCGCCTTCCGCGAGGACGTCGACGAGTTCCTTGCAGAAATAGGCATTGCCAAAGAGCCTCACTACGCCGCGGCTTGGGGTCCTTTCCTCTTCCGGCATCCACAACTCGCGGACCTCGTCATCCGAGACGCCGAACACGATGGAATCCGGGTCCATGAAGGCCTCATACGCCTGGTTCGGCGTCATGCCTTTCAGGCCGCTGTGCTTGTGCTCGAAATTGTATTTTTCGATGGCGTTTTCCAGGTCTGAAACGAATTGCGAGAAAGTTGGCAGGACAGGGCTGATCTCCTTGGCGCGCTGTGACTTTGCGATCAGTTGCGTGACTTTGCGAACCGTATCCCGGTCGGCGTCTTTTGTGAGCACCGTAGGGTAGGTTTTGGCCAGGGGAAGGGTGACGGTCGGCCAGAGGCGCTCGATAATGCCGCGGCCTTGCGGGTTTCCTGGAATCCCCGTTTCGTGCCCGATTCCTTGCCTGGCAAGCGATCCGAAGATGGGGTGATCGATCGATTTTCCGGTCTGTCCGGAGCCGTTGTCGCTGTAATAGATGAGCGGCCGCGCCCGGGTTCGGATCTGCGCGTCCCGAAAGGCCGCAGACACCGCGATCGTCGATTCCGACAGCGCCACGCTCCATCCGACGATCTTTCTGGAGACCCAGTCTAGGATCAGCGTTACTTCTGGCTGGAAAGCCTGCCCATGTAACGGGCTCTGGATTCTTGCCTTGAAGGTGTGGCCGTCGCCAACCCAGATATCGTTCGACTTGAACATCGACACGTCCCTGTCGACGTACGGCTTGATGGATCTCCAGGCTGCCCCCGTCATGCGGCCCCGATATTTAATGGTCACCGGCAGGCTTTTCTCGATGCGCGTGGCCACAGTGTATGACGGTGCCCTGAGCCCCTGCGATTCCAGGAACGACACCATCTTTTCATGGGTCATTTTGACGCTGGGGCTGGAGGGCTTGCAGAAGAACCGAAGAAATGCGCCCACATGCACCGGATCGAAGCCTTCTTTCTCGCGCTTCCCTGGGACCAGGTATTTTAGGGTGTCGCCTTCCAGCTCACCCGCCCTCCAGAACCCGATGATGCGCTGCAGGCGTCTGGCTCTTCCGCTGATTCTCGTCAAGGCATCCTGCTTCTTTCTCGGCTTGATGTTCGAATCGATGTCGGCCTGGATGATGTGCGGAGCAGCATCGCCACTCTCGATCCGCTTTGCCAGGATCTGGCAGGCGCATCTTTCTGCACAATCCATCTGCACCATGATCCCCATGATTCCCCTGGCCAGGATGGCGGCTGCATCGCGCGCCTTGATCTGTTGGGGTTCGAGATTTTCGCGACATTTGGCGCGAGCTGCAGGAATGGCCGGAACCTTTCTGCGCTCCACGGAATAAGATTGCCCAGAAGGGGTGCGGCCAGGTGAAAGCTCCACCAAATTGGAGGGGGGTGGGTTCAGTTTGCGATAGACGGCTTCACGGATATTCGAGGGCAGCTTCGAGATCGGGTACCAGCGTTTTTTTCCACCTGGGCACGGTTGTTCTTCACAAACCCACAACTCTTTTGAGGCTCGCTTCAGCGCAGCTTGCCTCGTCACATTCAGCGCCTCGGCTATGTCAATTATCGATGCATACCCAGGCTTCATCGAGATTTCTCCAGGAATTGCTTGATTGCTCGTTTCTGTTTGGCTAGGTCGGATTCCATCTGCTCGATGCGCCCGAGCTCCGCGAGCAGTTTGTCTTGCCCTGGAAGCACAGTACATCCAAGCTTCTGGGCATAGAGAGAGATAAGTGCCAGCTGTCCGGTGGCAGCATCGAATGCCATTGCCGTTTCGAGATTCGGAACATGGTCCTCAGCTGCCGACGAGCTGTATTTTCGGAGGGTGTTGATACTGACTTCGCGCCCTAACATGCGACTCATATCCGCAGCAACACCGTAAATATCTTTCGAGCAGATGGAAATTGCCTCCGATATGACGTGGGAAATTTCGAATCTGAATCTCCAGGCGCCGTGGGTCATGGGATGAGCCTTGGGGATCTGTTCGAACAGATCTGGAGTGAATGTGTCAGCGATGCGCCGCATCGGCACCACTCCGCAAATTGACGAGGCGCGCTTCACGATCGCCGCTCGCGTCGCTCTTTTTGTCGACGGCGCACGCATTCATGTCACATCCCTCCTGCTTTTTTGACGCGGGCGGCCTTCGTATTGCCTTCACGAACGATGCTCAATGTATTACACTGAATTGCACGAAAGCCTCTTGGCCTAGGCATGCCGTCCTCGTAGTATCTAGACGGCCATATTTCCTGTGGAGGGATGCCCAGGGAGTCAGCAATACGCTTTTCATTGATCGGATAGCTGCGAACCATTGCTGCCGACAAGCTTGTTGAATCCGTAAGCCCGTATGCCTTCGCTATTGCGCTCAAGGTAATCCCTTTTTTGTGAAGGGCTGCCTTGATGTCCGCGGGATGCCAGTCTTTTTGACTGGCCTTTTTTGCGCTTACCGTTGTCATGTTCAGAGCATCCTGTTATTGCGTCGATGGGTGACATTAGAAACGCAAACGCATACCTTGTCAACACCTTTGACATGGTTGCACCTATGCATTTGCATATTTTTTTTCAATAACGGTTAATTGCCATGAAGAAACAAATAGATATTTCTGGTTTCACCTATTTCACTGGTTGCACCTGGCGATTGCACCTAGCATGGATCTAGGTGCAATCAAAAATTCAGAGATCGGCGCGCGTCTTAGATCTGCGCGCGAGACCATGAATTTGACCCGTGAGCAGTTTGCAGAACTTACGGGAATGAAACTACCGTCCCTTCGCGACTATGAGCTATGCAATCGCATTCCTGGTGGCGCTGCAATAGCCTCGTTTGCAAGGGCAGGCGTCAACGCCAACTGGCTTCTCACCGGCGAAGGCGAAATGCTGCTACCCCCCCGCGCCTGGAGAGAAGCGTCCGCCGCTTTTTTCGGTGGCGAGTCATCCTCAAAAGGCATCTCGCAGCCGGCTGGGCGAGTCGAAAAAACGGACGATGTGCCAGGGTTTGTCGCCATCCCTTTATTCGATGTTCGAGCAGCTGCAGGCGGTGGCTCCATCGTTGAGTCGGAGCACGTGATGGATGTACTTCACTTCAAGGAAGAGTGGATTCGCGCAGAACTTCGCGCTTCCCCCGCCGATCTTCACTTGATTTTCGTCGACGGGGAGTCGATGGAGCCCACGCTCCGGCCTGGCGACATTATCCTGGTCGATCGCCGCGACCAGGCGCAGCGCAGGGATGGGATATACGTTCTTCGCCTGGATGGAACACTGCTCGTGAAGCGGTTACAGAAGCTGCCAGGAGGAAACATCAAGGTTTCAAGCGATAACAAGTCCTACGATCCCTTCACGCTCAGGCTGGAGGAGATGGAGGCTCAGGATATGGCCATCATCGGCCGCGTGATCTGGGTCGGCAGGAAGTTCTGATGATGCTCATCTTTAAGTGAATTTGAGAGTCAACAGCGGTTGCTGTAAATGAGTGAGCGTCTATCGAATCTGATGGGGGTGTTTTCGCGCTTCTATTCGTACCAAATATTGCGCAATTTTTTGCTTTTTCTATTTTTCAGGCATTTTTTTGTGCCAAATGGCGTTTTCTCTTTTTTCGCGCCTATTTTTTTGTTTTCATTCGTTTTCTTCCGTTTTCTTCCCACTTAATCCCGGATCTTCCCTGATCCATATATCCCGCTGTTTAACAGGTGACGCACTCGCTGTCACCGTGTCGATGCAGTCCGCCTGCGAGGCGCATGCGATACATGCCACGACACAAAACGCATCTGCTCGGCATCATGCCGGAGGCATGTCATGCAACGTCTGCGGGTTCTGCCATCTGGCCGGCACGGGGTATCTAGCGACAAGTAACATGACGCCGTATCCCATGGAACCGGCAGGCTCGGCCCGGTCCTTCTACCTGTGTTCCTTCAGCTCGATCGCTTCTCCCCCGCTCGTACCGCCGCCCCTAGCCGCACTCTGAAAGGGAGCGGTTCGTCCATTGATTCCGCTCCGAATCTAGGGACGGTCTCATCGACCGTCATGAGCGAATACCGGGGAATCGAATCATGTTGCGTATTTCAAGAAATGCAGCCAGGGCATGCTTCCTGGCGTTCCTTCTGCCGCTGAATGCACAAGCATTGCCGACACTGGATCTGGATCAGGCGGTTTCAGCCGCATTGCAGGGCAATCCCGGGCTTTCAGAAATCAACGCCAGGGCGAAGGCGCTGGCACAGGTGCCGGACCAGGTGGGCACGCTGCCCGATCCCACCCTGACCCTCGGCGCAATCAGTTTTCCGACCGATACTTTTTCCGTGACCCAGGAAGCCATGACGCAGATGCAGGTCGGGATAGGCCTGACGCTGCCTTTCCCGGGAAAACTGGGGTTGCGAAAGGAGGCGGCAAGCTTCGAAGCCAGGTCTGCAAAATATGATGTGGACGAGGCGCGTCTCGTTCTGGTCAAGAACGTGCGTTCCACTTGGTGGAACCTGTTTTTCCTGGACAGGGCGATTGACGTCGTGAAGCGCAATCAGGAACTGCTGCGCGGACTCGTCAAAATCGCGGAGACCAAATACGCTACCGGCCAGGGTCTGCAGTCCGACGTGCTGCTCGCCCAAGTCGAACTTTCCAGGCTGCTCGACGTCGGTATCAGCCTCGAATCCACACGTCGCGGCCAAGCGTCAGCGCTTAATGCTCTGCTGGGAAGATCTATCTCCCTGCCCGTGATATTGTCCGATCATGCGGAAGAATACCTGCCCGACTTGCCAGACGAGGCATCGCTTGAAAGAACCGCGCTGGACGACAGCCCGCTACTCTCTTCCGTCCGCACCGGGATCAAAGCTGCAGACACGAAAGTGAAGCTGGCCGAGAAGGACTACTATCCCGATTTCCGGGTAGGTACGGCATACGGTTTTCGTAGCGGTTACAATGCGAACGGCAGCCCAAGAGCGGATCTCGCGAGCGTCACGGTTTCCATGAATCTGCCGATCTTTACCGATACGAAACAGGATCGCGAGCTCGATCAGCGCAAGGCGGAGGCGCTGAAGGCCGAATATGCGTTGCAGGACGGCATCGAACAGGTGGATGCGCAGATCGGTGCTTCCCTTGCGGATTTCAGGGCGAACCGGGAAAGAGTCGAACTCTTCAAGTCCGGGATCATCCCACAAGCGAGCCAGACGGCGGCCTCCATGCTGTCCGCTTACCAGGTCGACAAGGCCGACTTCCTTAACCTTGTCCGCGCGCAAGTCACCCTCTACAACTATGAAACCGAATACTGGAAGGCGTTGAGCGCCGGCTGGCAGGCATGGGCAAGGCTGCAGGCCGCCATAGGTGCACCAGTCCAGAAGGGAACGGAGAAGAATCATGAATAAGCAAATCCTGGCAACAGCTATCATCACCCTCGTTCTTGGGGCTGGCATCGGCTACCTTGCTTCATCGATGAAACAGCCACAGACAAGGCAGCCGGCCGTCATGGCAAAAAAGCCCCTCTATTACCGCAATCCCATGAACCCGGAGATCACATCCCCGGTTCCCGCCAAGGACGACATGGGCATGGATTACCTCCCTGTCTATGCCGAGAGTAATGCTGGCAAGGTGTCTCCGGGCGAGGTCAGGATCGACCCTGCTGTCATTCAGGACATCGGGGTCAGGACGGAAACGGCGCGGCGCGAAGAACTCGCTCGCGACATCCGCACGGTGGGGCGGGTCACCTACGACGAGGAGAGGCTCGTCCGTCTTCATCCCAAATATTCGGGATGGGTCGACAAGGCTTATGCCGACAAGAGCGGACAGCAGGTGAAGAAGGGAGAGCCCTTGCTTGCCATCTATTCGCCCCAGCTTGTTTCCTCGCAGCAGGAATACCTTCTGGCTCTGGGCAATGCTGCCGGGTTGAAGGCGAGCCCGTTCGCCGATGTGAGGAAAGGCGCGGCGAGCTTGGTGGAATCGACAAGACAGCGTCTCAAGCTTTTCGACATGCCCGAACGCCTGATAAGAAAACTAGAGAAGGACAGGGAGGTCATGAAGGACGTTTCAATCGACTCTCCGATGACGGGCATCGTGACGAACATCGGCGTGCGGGAAGGGGACAGGATAGGCCCCGAGACTGAGCTTTATGCGATCGCCGATCTATCCACGGTATGGGTGCTCGCGGACCTCTATGAGAACGACATGCCCTGGGCAAAGCAAGGGGACTCCGTCAGCCTGAAGTTTGCCGACATTCCTGGGCGCAGCTTCACCGGTAGAATTGCCTACATCTATCCCTACCTGGAAGCGAAGACCCGGACAGTCAAAGTCCGCATCGAACTGGATAATCCGGGGCAGCTCCTCAAGCCCGACATGTATGCCGATGTCGATGTTCAGTCCGACAGACAGGTCGATGCATTGACTGTACCTTCTGAGGCCGTAATCAGGACAGGGACCAGGAACATGGTATTCGTCCAGACAGCCCCAGGACGATTCGAACCTCGCGATGTCGTCCTTGGCGTGTCGTCGAACGGCAGGGTGCAGATTCTGAAAGGTCTGAAGGAAGACGAGACCGTCGTCACGTCCGGCCAGTTCCTGCTGGATTCCGAATCCAAGATCAGGGAAGCTGCTTCCAGGATGTCAGAACAGAAAACGCATGAAGGCATGAAGATGGGGGGCAAGAAATGATCCGCTCACTGATCGATGCCTCGATCAGGAACCGCTTCCTGGTTCTGATCGCAATACTTTTGATCTCTTTCGCAGGTTTTCAGGCGATGCGGAGCATTCCGCTGGACGCCATTCCCGATCTTTCGGACGTACAGGTCATCGTGTTCACCGGTTTCCCGGGTCAATCGCCCCAGGTGGTGGAAGACCAGGTGACCTACCCTCTCACCACGGCAATGCTCTCCGTTCCGAATACCAAGGTAGTGCGCGGTTATTCCTTCTTCGGTTTTTCCATGGTCTACGTGATTTTCAAGGACGGCACCGACATGTACTGGGCAAGAAGCCGTGTGCTCGAATCCCTGAACTATGCCGCAGACCGCCTTCCTCAAGGCATCTCGCCGAAACTGGGTCCGGATGCGACAGGGGTGGGCTGGATCTACGAATACGCCCTTGTCGACAAATCCGGGCGCCACGACCTAGCCCAGCTCCGATCCATTCAGGACTGGTATCTGCGCTACCCCCTTCAGACGGTGGAAGGCGTATCCGAAGTCGCTTCCATCGGCGGATACGTCAAGCAGTACCAGGTCGAGGTCAAACCCGATGCGCTCCTCGCCTACAACATCCCTTTGTCCAGGGTGAAGCAGGCGATCCAGCGCAGCAACAACGACGTCGGGGGACGTCTCGTTGAAATGGGCGAGACCGAATACATGGTGAGGGGGCTGGGCTACATCAGGAGCCTGCATGATCTCGAAACGATACCGCTAGGGACGGATGCCAACGGCACGCCGATCCTCCTCAAGCAGGTCGCGAACATACATCTCGGACCGGAATTGAGGCGCGGGGTGGCCGATCTGGACGGTAAGGGGGAAGTGGCCGGCGGGGTGGTCATCATGCGCTACGGCGGCAATGCGCTCGCCACGATAGAGCGGGTGAGGCAAAAACTGGCTGAACTCAAAAAGGGCCTTCCGGAGGGTGTGGAGATCGTCCCAGTCTACGACCGCGGCAACCTGATCGAGCGGGCAGTCTCGAACCTCAAGGACAAGCTGATCGAGGAATCTGTGGTGGTCGCACTGATCTGCCTCCTGTTCCTGATGCACGTCAGGAGTTCGCTCGTGGCCATCATCAGCCTCCCTGTGGGCATTCTGATCGCCTTCATCATCATGAGATGGCAGGGTATTTCCGCGAACATCATGTCGCTCGGCGGGATCGCGATCGCCATCGGCGCGATGATAGACGGTGCGATCGTCATGATCGAGAACGCCCACAAGCATCTTGAACATTTGGGCAACGACGCCAACTCACCAAATGCGAGATGGGCAGCGATTGCTACGGCCTCCAGGGAAGTGGGGCCTGCCCTGTTCTTTTCGCTTTTGATCATTACTGTGTCCTTCCTGCCCGTGTTCACCCTCCAGGCCCAGGAAGGCAGGCTTTTCTCGCCGCTGGCGTTCACCAAGACCTATTCCATGGCTGGCGCCGCGTTCCTTGCCGTCACGCTGGTCCCGGTTTTGATGGGGCTCTTGATCAGGGGAAAAATCCCCAGAGAGGAGAGCAACAAGCTCAACATCTGGCTGAAGCGCCTGCATGGGCCGGCTCTCGAAGCTGCAATCCGTCACAGGAAAACGACGATTGCGCTCGCGCTGGTGCTACTTGCAGCGACGGTTTATCCGGTAATGAAGACCGGATCGGAATTCATGCCGCCGCTCGATGAAGGCGATATCCTTTACATGCCGACCACCGACCCGGGTATTTCGATCGGCAAGGCAAGAGAGCTTCTCCAGCAGACGGACAGGATATTGAAGACCTTCCCCGAGGTCGAGAGCGTATTCGGAAAGGCGGGACGTGCGGATACCGCAACCGATCCCTCGCCGCTTTCCATGTTCGAGACAACCATACGTCTCAAGCCCAGGCAAGAGTGGCCGAATCCTGAAAAGACGACGAAGGCACTGATGCGCGAGATGGACAGGGCCATCCATTTCCCTGGCCTCTCGAACGCCTGGACCTATCCGATCAAGACGCGCATCGACATGCTCTCGACCGGTATCAAGACCCCGGTGGGGATCAAGGTTTCGGGCCCCGACATTCATATCCTGGAAAAGGTGGCAGGTGAGATTGCGGAGACCCTGAAAACAATGCCGGAAACCCTTTCGGCTTATTCGGACAAGTCGGCGGGTGGCTATTATCTCGATTTCGACATCGACCGTGAAGCAGCTGCACGTTACGGACTGACGGTAGGGGATGTGGAAGACGTCATGCAGTCCGCGATAGGCGGCATGAACGTCACCCAAACTGTCGAAGGGCTGGAGCGCTACCCGGTGAATCTGCGTTATCCCAGGGAATTGCGGGACAACATCGAAACCTTGAAGCGCGTCCTGATTCCCACACCGACCGGCGCCCAGATTCCGCTTTCGCTGGTCTCGAATCTGTCGCTGCGCCGTGGGCCGCCATCGATCAAGACGGAAAATGCCGTGCCGAACGCCTGGATCTACGTGGACATCAAGACCAGCGATATCGGCGGCTATGTGGGACATGCGAAGGAGATGGTGGAAAAAACCGTGAGAATACCACCCGGATATACCGTATCCTGGTCGGGACAGTTCGAGTACATGCAGCGCGCCGCAGAGCGCCTGAAGATGGTGGTGCCGCTCACATTGTTGACGATCTTTCTGCTGCTCTACTTCAACTTCAAAAACTTCACCGAGCCGCTCGTCGTGATGCTCACCATCCCCTTCGCGCTGGCTGGCGGCTTCTGGCTGATATGGTTGCTCGGCTTCAACCTTTCTGTTGCCGTCGCGGTGGGCTTCATTGCGCTTGCCGGCGTTTCGGCCGAAATCGGCGTGCTGGTGCTGACCTTCATCGATCAGATCATCGAAAAGCGGAAAGAGGAAAACGGTGGGCATCTTACCCAGGTGGAAATCGTCGCTGCCGTGCATTCCGGCACGACCTTGCGGGTACGCCCGATCGCCATGACGGCGACCGCGGTGATCGCAGGGCTACTCCCCATCATGTGGGGGAGCGGTACGGGATCCGACGTGATGCGCAGGATCGCGGCCCCGATGATCGGCGGCATGGTCACCAGTACCATCCTTTCCCTTTTGGTATTGCCAGTCATTTACGGCTGGGTGCTGCTTATCAAGGAGAGGCGCGGGATCGGTTTATCCAAAAATCCTGCTCCAAGAGGGATCAACGCAAGACCTATACATCAGAAGAGCCATGATTGATTGTTACGGAAAAGGGGTTGGCAATGGAGAAGACTACGGATTTTTGTAAGGTGACAGCGGTTATCCGTACCGGCGTTCTGGAGAGAGTGGAGCAACGTCTGCAGGATGTGGGGGTGCATGGCATCTGCGTGACAAGCGTCAAGGGTCACGGCGAGTATGCTGACTTCTACAGCCGCGACTGTATGACGACACACGCCAGAGTTGAAATTTTCACCTCTGCCGAACGTGCGGATGACGTTGTGCAAGCCATCATGGAGGCGGCCTATACCGGCGTGAAGGGAGATGGAATCGTGGCTGTACTGCCGGTCAGCAAGCTCTACCGCATCCGCCAGCGTGCGGAGGTGCGGCCGGATGAGGTTTAGGCGATGCATCTCTGAAAACCAGCTTTTCAGGAAGTCTGATATGCATGCCAGTAAAAACAATAAAGTGGAAGATTAAGGAACAGTGCCATGTACAAATGGCATATGCCTGTAGCAGTTCGAGCAAACTTAAATAGGAAAGGAAAGTCGTCATGAAACACATTGCAACCTTCTCGCTGATTTTGTGCTTGTCCACCGCTGTAATCGCACTTGCGCAGCCCGATAATACGGACATGAAAGGCATGGACATGTCGGGCATGGCTATGAATCAGAAAGGCATCACGTATGCGACCACTGGGGTGGTCAGGATGGTCGATCGTGCCAAGAATAGTGTGACTCTCGCGCATGAACCTGTCAAAAGCCTCAATTGGCCGGCCATGACCATGAGTTATGCTATCGAAGACAAGGCTTTGTTCAATAAGCTTATTCCTGGCAAGAGAGTGGCATTCGAGTTCGTCAAGGAAGGAAACAAATACGTCATAACGAGCGTGCGATAAGAAAAAATTCCCCTCGTTACGGTCAGCAGCGAGGGGCCATGCGAATTTTACTCATGCATACTCATGCAGAATAATCGACACCGGTTCAAATACTACAATGTATTTGAAGTTAATTTTTTAGAAAGGTAAATCATGAAATGGTCCATATTTTATATTTTCCTGTTTGCAGGTACTGTTACGTTTGCTATGCCGGTATACGCCCAGATGGGGCAAGGCATGATGGGGGGGGATGATCAAGCGGGCACCTGTAGTCAACAAAAATCCGGTCTGATGCACGATATGTCCAGCCAGATGAATGCCATGTCCTCGCGGATGATGTCTCGTGAAATGACACTCGCAATGCGCAAGCAAATGAGCGAACAGATGAAGGAGATGTCCGACATGATGGCAAGCATGTCATCCATGGGCGAATGCGGCAAGAGGAACCCGAACATGCTGCAACAAATGCATCAGATGCACGAGCGTATGAACCAAATGATGGGTTCAAGCGCTCCTGGAAAGAACTGATATGGATAATGCAGCCGGCTGCATTATTGATCGCACATGTGCTCCCAATCCATATTGCCGATGTTGAGCATGTGCGGCTGCTTGCCGAGATCAGGGGTGTTGCGATATTGAGACGAATCATGACCGGGCACGTATTCGGTACGATGATTCATGTCAGTTTTTCATACATGGTGAACACCCTTGATCAGAGCGAGAGAGTGCCCAAGCTGGTTTCCGGTCACGTATGAAATCGGGATGGTAGGGGTTTCTGGATAAAAATTCCCAATCCAATTCGACGGGCAAATACTGGAGCCTGCTTGCAATGATCCGATCGATGTGTATGTCAGCACAGAAACAAAAGCGGGCAGATTTGAATAGAAGTCCTGGAAACATCGGTCCTGACAAACCGATCATGAGGAGCGTGATATGGCGATTTTAGTGACAGACCCTGTGTGCGGCATGCAAGTAGAATCGGATCGATATGAAATTGAGCATCTGCAAATACATTATGCATTTTGCTCAAAACAATGCCAGGAGCGCTTCTTGGCCAACCCTCATTTGTATATCGGATTGCCGGAGCAGAGTGCACCGAAACAGGAGGGGAAAGAGATCGTGAAACGACGGCGTTTGCGCTTGGTTCAGCCCCTGTCTCCAAAGGAGGCCGATAGACTCTTCGGCGAATTGCAGGCGATGATGGGTATCAAAGCCGTGGTGATGGACGGTACCAGGATTGAGATCACTTACGACTTACTGCAAGCCACATCCGAGCAGATCGAGGCGAAGATGGCGGAAATTGGCGTGCAGTTGGGCGAGAACTGGGCGGAACGGTTGCGCCGTGCGTTCGTGCATTATGAGGAGGAATGCGAGGTCGGCAATTTGGAGGTTCATGAAAATAAGTATATTCATCGACATCTTGAATAATGCGTGGGGCAAATTTGCCACCCCGGACTCAGTTTGAAATTGGAGTGGGTGTAATGAATGCAGAAACAGATGTTTTGGAACAGGCAGATGCTGCCTTCGCCGAAGCCTTGGTCGAGGCCTTGGATATTCGTGAACATGAAACTGGCATGCATTCCAAGCGGGTGGCCTGTCATACCATGGTACTGGCGCGTCATTTCACGGTAGATCCTGAACAGCTATGTCAGATTTACTGGGGGGCATTGTTGCATGATATTGGGAAGATAGGTGTCTCCGATGCCATTTTGTTGAAACAGGAAGCGCTCAGCAAGGACGAGTGGCAGGAAATGAAGACTCATCCCGAAAAAGGGTACCGCATTGTCTCGCAAATTCCTGGCATGGAAGACGCCGCCGAAATCGTACTCAGTCA
>Ga0315298_1001502_pt1 | contig 42438 bp, 39 predicted proteins | sample WHS_1_MG_FD_203077 | JGI IMG/M metagenome (GOLD analysis project Ga0315298, IMG submission 203077) | Extremophilic microbial mat communities from Washburn Hot Springs, YNP, Wyoming, USA - WHS_1_MG | ecosystem: Environmental > Aquatic > Thermal springs > Hot (42-90C) | place: USA: Wyoming... | reverse complement strand
TGGAAGGGATGGGCGGACGGTTTTCTTACAGATTGGCCATTCTGCACAATTTTGAGCTGGGCAAGCAACGGATCGAACAAGAGAGCCTCACCTTTGACGGCAACCCCCTGTTCGAATTTAAACATGGCGAGGTCAGATTATATAATGACGAGCACCGACCGGGACCGGAATATTCCTTTGATTGGTCGGTTTCAGCCTTGGCCACCATTGTTGAACGCAAAGATAATAAAAAATTGACCTGGTTCAAAAAATGGCTTGAAATGCTCTTCATTATCAGACTCCAACCCCAGGGAATGACTTCAACTAGTATCGAAGAGTCAAGTTGGTTGAACCGCGACGGTTCTAACTTCGCCGACTGGTATCGTTATATTTCCCAGGAACATCAGGATAAAGCATTCAACTTAACTAATAAATTACGAAAATGTCTTCCTGGGTTTTATGCCTTTAAATTAGAAGAGGCCGGCAAAAAACATAAAAATTTGAAAGTTGGTTTTGGCAGGGGAGAAGGAAAAGAGCCGATAATATACTTTGATTTCGAGAAAATTTCCGACGGCCAGCGAATTATTCTTATACTCTATTCACTCTTGATGACCTTACAGGAAATGGGGCATGTGCTCTTTTTGGATGAGCCAGATAACTATGTGGCTTTGGGCGAAATCCAACCCTGGCTGATGGAGCTGCAGGATGCCTGTGGGGAAGGGTTGCTTCAGGCAGTCATTATTAGCCATCATCCGGAATTAATTGATTATTTTGGGACAGATCACGGCCTCTGGTTGGACCGCGACCCTTTGGGACCGACACGGGTGAAAAGACTATCAATCGGTTCTGCTCAGGCGTTAAAACTTTCTGAGCAGGTTGCCCGGGGCTGGGTAGAATGAGTCTGCGCCGGGTAAAAATCACCCTCTTGTGCGAGGATAGCCAGCACGAAGCCTTTGCCAGACGCTTTCTGCAAGGTATGGGCTGGGAGACTCGGGAAATCAGGGTAGAAAAAAGTCCAGGAGGGGCAGGTTCAGGGGAACAATGGGTGCGCACGCGGTTTCCCAAGGAGCTCAGGGCCTATCGGGAAAGAACAAAAAAAGCGGCCAGCGTTCTCCTTGTCATGATGGATGCCGATACTTTTGAGGTAAGAAGCCGGATAACGTTTCTTGAACAGATATGCCGAGAAGAGCAGCTGGATTTTCGGTCTGAGGATGAATCCGTGGCGATCATCGTTCCAAAAAGAAATATTGAAACCTGGATACATTATTTAAACGGGGAAAAGGTAAACGAGGTAGCCGCATATCCCAAAATGCAAAAACCACGTCACTGCCAATCTGCTGTCAAAAAATTACTCAACTTTCGCACCAAGTAATGGCCGATATTACATAAAAAGATACTTATTTAATACTTTTTTAATTGCAAAGACTCCGGAGCTGTGGTAATATAACTAATTGATTAGATTGCACAAACCACAACACCGGAGCCTCCTTTTGTATACCAGAAAGATCGATACATTTCAAGGGCAAATCAAAATGGCGCTTAAGGAAGCCATCCCTGATCTTGATCTGACGCTCGCCAAGGTTTTTCAGACCCTGCGAATCAGAAGCCATCTCACCGGGGCCGGGATCAGAAAATGCGAGGGTTACGCCGCTGGTCATTTGATATTTGCCATGTTTACGTCGATTTTTCTGACACTGCCAGGACTGTGCGGCTACGCCCACCTTAACTTGACGGCCCTCACCACCGCCAGTAAAGATGCCTTTTACCGCCTGAAAAACCGTGACCTGGGTTGGCGCTCGTTTTTCTGGCGTTTCCTGGGCTTCTTGGCGCAGCAGTTAGGCTGGTCCCAACAGGCACCAGCAGAAACCTTTTTCGTCCTGGATACCTCCATACTCCCCAAGCGAGGAGAAAAAATCGAAGAAGTTTCCTATGTCTATGACCATAGCCGGGGCCGCTCGGTCCTGGGTTACGAGCTGTTAACCCTGCTGCTGGTCAATCCCCAAGGATACTTTCCCCTTGATTTCGAGTATCATTTTTCCAGTAAAAAGGGGAAAGCCTACCAGGAGGCAACGGTGGCCCACCCCAACAGCAGCCTGGCCCGGCGTCAACGTGAGGCCACGAAAAATAAACTTGCCGTCAGTCTGCAGATGTTGCAGCGGGCTCAAGCCAAAGGCATCAAGGCACTCTATGTGCTGGTGGATCGCTGGTTTGCCTCCCCGAACTTTTTTAGCAATCTCCTGCTGTTAGGCCTCCATGGGATTGGCCGGCTGAAAAGAGGGCAGAGCCGCTACCTCTATCAGGGTCGGGAGTATACCCTGGAGGAATTATATCGGCGGGTCAGACCCAACCTGATCCGGCACCGGGGTTTGGGCTATGACCTGGCCCGGCTGGAGGTCACGTGTGCCAATGGACTCCCCGGTATTATCGTCTTTAGCCGCGGCTACCGGGAACCCGAGGTCAACCAGCCGGCTGGCGCCAAGCTGCCCCCCCAGCCCAAATGGGCAGCCTTTTTCACCACCGATGCGAGCCTGGCCACCGACGAGGTCGTCAAAAAATACCTGTGCCGCTGGTCCATTGAGGTCTTTTTCAAAGAAGCCAAGACCTTGTTAGGCTTAGGAAAAGATCAGAGCCGCAAATTTGCCGCCCAGGTGTGCGCCACCACCTTGACCTTCCTCCGCTTCAATGTCCTGGCCTTTGTCAAAGCCCAACGGGACGCCGCCGAGACCATCGGCAGTATCTTCCGAGAACTGGCTGCCGAAGTAAGGCGCTCCACTTTTCAGGAAAAAATACTCGCCTATTTCCGCCAGTTCCTCGAAGCGATCGTAGAACTACTCAACCAGTCAACACCCCTCTCGGCCAGTTCCCGTGACTTTTTAGATATGATTGCTATTGTTATCAATGAGTTAGACCTGTGTCGGGGGTGCGAAACTTGAGTAAACTGTTGGCCCTAAGGCAACAGGATGCTGTTCCTGCACCTTCCCAGGGAAGTAGTCTAGCCGATAGATTGCCAGCCTGAAGGCATTGTTGATAAATCTTTAGCGCCCAAGGGGCAACCCGTCTGCCCATTCGCAAGTCTTGCCGGGTTGCTTTTCAACGTTGCTCCAATATGTTTCTCGCCACCGTTAATAAATTTCGAAAAATCACCTAACAAAACAGCCGGGGAGCCGCTTTTTCCCGGCGCCTCGGCTGATTATTCCTGCTCAGTGAAAACGGCTGTGTGGACCGCTTCGCTGCGGTAAAAAACCTAGTTTTATCGCGTAGCACGGAAATGGATAAAAGTCAAGAAATTTTCTCGGCGGTGCTGTGGCTGCCTTGCATGCAGTGGTTGTTCCCACATGGAGGCAACGGGTATATAACTTTTCAGGCGACTTAAGTGGGATGTAAAATTGTCTCTTGGTCATCACCGCCGGCGGCGGCTGTCGCCCTGGAGGCGTTGGCGCAGAACCGTAGAGGGTTTAAAGACTACCACCCGGCGTGCGGCCAACAGGAGGCTCTCGCCGGTTTTGGGGTTGCGGCCCCGGCGGGGATGCTTGTGGCGGACGACAAACTTGCCGAAGCCGGTGATGAGCACGTCTTCGCCCCGGGCCAGGGCGTCTTTGATGATTTCCATGACCCGACCTACCAACTTCTGGGCCTCCGAGGGCTTGACGCCATAGACCCGCTTCTGGAGCGACGCCGCCAGCTTGGCTTTGGTCCAGGTTGTGGCTTGCTGTGGCTCCGGTCCCATTGGCTCTCGAACAGATGGAAAAATATCTCCAGTCAACCGTTCTCCTTCCCTTTTTGATCCCGGCAACGGCCAGGAAGTCGGCCGCCGGGAAATTCTCGATCTGCCGGCATTGATCCAGGATGACCTCGACCTGGACGCCCCGCTGCTGCGGCCGGCACAAGTTCCAGGTGATGGGGGGTGACGGAGACTAGTATACCTGGCCCCTTGGTCCACGTCCAGACCTATGGGGCGGTTTTCATGGCCTTGGCCACCGGCGCCAGCGGGTTGGTCGGCAGGGGAAAATAGATTCTCTGTGCATAATTACCAAGTTGCCGGTGGCTGCAATATTATCGAGCGGATTGAGCACGAGGCGTCCAAAAACCGCCTCGGCCGTCTAGAGCATGATCTGTCCGACATAAAAGGGTTTTGCTGCCTGAAGCATCGACTGGCAACACTGCCTCTCTTCCCAAGATCCCCAAGGAGTTAGACCACTCACCCCCTTGTTCCAGGTTTGTTGGTTGCAACAGAGCTGCTCAGCCGCTTGCTATCCTCCAGGCCAGCGGTTGCGACTCTATAGATATATTTAATTTATTATCAATAAGTTAGATCTTTGTCAGGGCCGCGCTCCAAGGGTAGGTATTCTTTATGCAGTATTGTTTTTGATATATTTACTGCAGTCTCATGCAACTGCATTCCTTGACTTGAATATTGGTTCATTATATAATTAAACTAAGGTTAAGAATTTGCTGTTGTTCCCCATTGGTTTTTCAAGAGCCCTCAGTGTCTATATCTGCGAGAGCGGTTCAACCAGGTCAAAAGGTATGGAATATCGGCAGGCGAAGAGGGGGCGCAGCTTTTTGGGGCAACCCCAGCCCTAGCGAGGAGGCCCACTGAGGAAAGACTTGAGAGGAACTGAGAAGTTTCTCCGCCATTGCTCAACCTCCAGGGAAAAGAAATTCCTTGACGACATTGGTCCCCAACGGCCGCCTCTGCAGGACGCACTCGGGTCAATTTATTGCAGCCGAGACATTTCTTTAACAACTGTAAAATTGTCCAGCATGACGATCGCCATAAGGCGTCGGTCAATGAATGTGATTCAAGACCGACCGCGCGTTGATATGATTGGTAGGGCGGCTGCCTTTGTTTCGTTGCTGCCTTGGGAGTGTATTGAGGTATGGAACAAGATAAATTTATTTTAAAAGGCCTGGATTCTTTGCCATCGACAGACATCAGGCGGGATGACTGCCTTTATGGGGTTGGCGATTTAACTACCAGAGATCTATTAAATATTTTGGACAATCTGCCTTATGGGCTCTTTATTACAAATAAGGATCAGAAAATCATTTATTATAACGCCGCCGCCGAGTACATTTCGGGGGTTCCAATAGTCGAAGCTATGGGGAAGTCTTGTTTTGAAGTTTTCAGAAGTGATATTTGTAACAGCAACTGTACTATAAATCAGATTAATCATAACGGTGGTTTGATGCGCTCGCGCGAATTTGATATTAAACGTCCCGACGGCAATAAGGTGCCCGTTTTTTGTACGACTTCTCTCGTGCCAAGCCGAGATGGTTCGGCGAATCATATTGCCTATGTTTTTCGGGACATTGCGGACCGCCGTCGTCTAGAGTCTGACTTAAGACTCGTCGAAAATCGCTATCAGCGCATTTTCGAGGACTCCAAAGATATGATCTTTGTCATCGATTGCCAAGGCATGATCAAAGATGCCAACCAAGCGTGCCTCGATGTCTTAGAATATCTCAGCAAACCAGAGCTTATGTCCTTATCGGTAGAACAGTTGTTTTTTAACCCAATGCACTGGAATGTTTTCCGGAAGCAGATTGATCGCTATGGCTCTATCCGCGACTTCGAAGCCGGTTTCCGGAAAAAATGTGGCACCGTGATTCATTGCCTCATGAGCGGCAATGCGGTCCGCAATGATCTGGGTGAGATTATCGGCTATGAGGCAGTAGCCAAAGATATTACGGCTCGTATGCATGGCCTGCAGGTCTTGCAACGGCAGAACCGTAAGTTATATTTGCTGCATAGCATAGCAGTAGCCATGAATATCTCTCAAGACTTGAATGATATCCTGGCAATGGCCTTGGCTAAGCTCTTGAATGTGCTGGGCCTCAAAAGCGGGGGGATTTTTCTCATCGATCATGCCAATCGAAATTTTGTCTTACGGGTTCAAGAAGGACTGCTCTATAAAGTCGGCAGTGATAAATGCCATGTTTTGCTTTACGATGTGGATCTGATGCGGTCGCTGCTCAAAGGGAAGGTTTCTTTGAAGCCGCAGAGGACCTTCCCGGCTTTTAAAGCAACCCTGGTAGGGGCTGATTGCTGGCGTTCACTTGAGGTCGTGTGTTTTTTGATTACACGCAAGGAGGAGGCCACCGGTTTTATTGCTCTGGAGATCCCGGCTGATAAGAAGCTTGACGAAGATGATCAGCGCATTTTGGGAGCACTGGGTAACTTCTTAGGAAGCGCCATTGAGAATTCTCTGTTGTTACAAACACTCCAACAGCATCGAGAAGAATTGCAACGTTTGACAGCCTGCCTGTTCCAAACCCAGGAAGACGAACGCCGGCGTATTGCCCGTGAATTACATGACGAAGCGGGGCAAGCTTTGACGGGCATCAATTTTAATCTGGAAACTATCATCAAGTCCATACCCGATGGATTAGAGAATCTTAAGGATCAGATCCTCGAGATCAAAAAACAGATTAATCGCACCTATCAGGAAATGCGACGCATGTCACACCGCCTTCATCCGGCGATTTTGAGTGAGCTGGGCTTGGAACCTGCTTTAGAATCTTATCTGTCCGATGTGGCTAATTATAGTGGATTGGATATCGACTTTCGCATGATCGGTTTTGAAAAGCGCCTCGACAACGAGACCGAAACCGTGCTTTACCGTATTGCCCAAGAAGTAGTAACTAATACACTGAAGCATTCTGGTGCTGAGTATTTTCGCCTTTCTATTATTAAGAGCTATCCCCGCATCATTTTCCTGGCTGAGGATGACGGCGTCGGTTTTGATGTCAATACGCTTGATAAACGTCACAATGCCTTGGGGCTTTTGGGCATCAGGGAACGGGTCGCGCAACTGGGAGGTGCTTTTGCAATTCGGTCTTCGCACGATGATGGTACAAAAATCCGCATAGAGATTCCTGTTAAGGAGATTGCAAGTGAGTGATACAGTCGTTAGGATTCTTTTGGTTGATGATCATACTATTGTTCGCCAAGGGTTGGCAAAAGTTTTAGAAAGCGAGCCGAATTTTCGTATCGTCGGTGAAGCCAGAGATGGGCGGGAGGCGGTTTTTAAAGCCGAAAATCTCAAGCCGGATGTCGTTTTGATGGACATTTCCATGCAGATTTTAAACGGGATCGAGGCAACGCGACAGATCAAGAAAAATTGTCGCAATACCAAAGTTGTCATCTTGTCGATGCATGCCCACGACCGCTTTATTATAGAGCTGTTAAGCATCGGGGCTTCTGGTTATCTCCTGAAAGATTCCAGCGGCTCCGATATTATTAAAGCAATCAATGCGGCCATGAAGGGCGATGTTTATCTGAGCCCTTCTGTGTCTCGACGCGTGGTCGATAATTTTGTCCCTACGCGACGCAAACATTCTTCCCGCGAAGAGCTTTATACTAAACTTTCCAACCGCGAAAGAGAAGTCTTTCAAATGTTAGCCGAGGGACGCTCAACCAAAGAGATTTCTGACATTCTTTGTGTCAGTATCAGCACGATTAAAACTCATCGAGCCCACATTATGGAAAAATTACAGATAGGGAACCTTTCTCAGTTAATCCAATTTGCTATTGAGCTCGGGATTGTAGAAATTACTAGTAGCGAGAACTTTGGCGAGATAAAATGATATTTTAATAGGCAATGTGCGGGATAATCATATCTAGCCAAGGTTGACAATGAGCAATTGCAAGATTGATTTATTGATCAAAGCATTTGGATCAATATTAATAAATATCAAAAATATGCCGCTTGCCAAAGCTATCATCTTCAATTCTCTCATAATCATCTTTTAGACGATTGAATGTAGAGAATGTTATATTTTAATGTCTAAAGCAATCCTTGATTGCGTTTTGGCGCGGGCAAGAAAATGAGGAGAATAGACCTTGATCCGCACCGAGATAATAAAAAGCTGCAGGTTATATAATGACGATAATGATTGTAAACCCAGGAGCATGTGGTTTTACATGTTCAGTGAAGGTAACGAAGCTTGATAAATATCGGGCAACCGTTGAGCTGGCAAGCCAATGTAAACAGATTCAAAGATTGGCGCAGATGCTTCAGGAAGTTGATTTTTTGGGGATCTATCGAGGTCCATTCGGCCAAAATATCGTTTCCCAGAGTGCGGCCCAATGTAAGTGTCATCCCAGTTGTCCTATTCCATGTAGCGTTATTAAGGCCATAGAAGGAGAATTAGGGATGGCAGTAAAAAAAGATGTGGAATTTAATTATAAGGAATAAATTGCTGTTCAGCCCTGTCGAATAAATGATTTCTGTTTTTTGAGGCTGACCTGCTCCCGGAAAACTGGAGCACAAGAGAGACTGCGGTAAGCCGGACAGCGCGCCTTAGTCGTTTTCGCCTGACGCCGGCTGGCTCAGAGGGATTTCCGGATTTTTGGCAAATCGATGGGGGCGCGGTTTTTCCGGCGACCCTGGTGGCTGCCCCGTTATTTGGGAGTCAGGGCCGCCATGGTGTCGGTCTCCTTCTGCCGACGCAAGCCGAGCGGGGGGCGGCAAAAAGCCCCGCCCAGGACCGCAGGCCGTCTGTCTGCCCCGCCTTGCTACTGGCGTCAACATGTTGCAAGGCACCACTGATACACCGCCGGGAAAGGACGGCGGCCAGGGTTTTTAAGGGCTCCCGGGGAGGCCGGAGCATCTGCGGCAGAGCTGCTTTGGGATGGCTGGCTTCTCGTGGGGGGATGTTCTCATCACTCGTGGGGGGATGTTCTCATCAATGGATGAGCTGGTTTCTTGCAGATTTATTCTTCCTGCCCGACAGGAGGTTTGCCGCGGGAAGGCGTCTCAGCTCTATGAGCGGCGCCGCCCCCTTTGTCCGGAGAATAAAGGCAAGCCAGCTCTGAGGAATTGCGCCGCTCGCCTCTCGACTTTCAGCGCATTTACTAAGAATAAGTGGATTAGCCAATGCCATGACTTTCAGATCCCCGCCCAAGTGTGACGAAAAACAACTTTATACCCTGCCCCTGGCCGCCTGAGTGAGGCTGCTACGGTATCCCCAAAAAACGTTGACTTTTCCGGCCGCCACATTTCTCCATGACAATTAACCACTTGAAAATACTACCTCAGCAAAGAAAAAGGACCCTTAATTTTATGATTACGATGCTGGAATGCAGGTCTAACCCAGGGGGCAATTTTCGAGGATAATCTTCATCCAGATGGACACTAAATATAGTCCATAAGCTGATATAAAGAATATTGCGCCTTTATTGATTTTATTATATAGTTAAATAAGGACCATCCGGCAATTATCACCAGGATTGACCGGAAGCAGATAAAAAGTGAACAATTCTGATATAGGAGATAGGTTGGCAGCTCCTCAAAAAGAATGAATCTTTGCAGTACGGCCTGTTCTGATGGAAAATAGTGAGTACTCATCTGAAAAATGGCCTATGATCAAATGTGGCATCGATCTTTTGGATGAAGTTTGAAAATAACGCTCAAGGCAGAAGGATTTTTCAATTTAAATTTACGATGAAAACATTTTTATTTATAGCTAATAATAGCGTCGTACAGAACTTGGTCGGCATACAGACCAAGGCGTCCGCTGTCTCCATGCCAACGTCCGCTAGCATCCTGTTCAGCCAGAATCAGAATCTCTCGCCGGTCGTCCGGAATCGAGGCTATCGCAGGCAAATCCAGGACGATCTTATGCCTTGGCAGAAGGTGATGCAACTCCCCCTGTGGATCTCTCGGTCGCCCTAAGTTTTTTCCTTTTTTAAAAATTATCAGAGAGATCCATATATTAATGGACATGTTATGTAAAAGCGTATACTGAATTGCCGACATTAAAAATGTATTCTTGACTCATTTGATAAAAATATCGTTTTGGGTAAAATCTAGTTTAAAAGTAGTGGGGTATGCATCTATCTGATGAAATTATAACAGATTATGCAGATGTCAGCTATACTGCTGGAAGGGCGGCCTTACTGGGTTGGGGGCGTGGCGGATGAAGAAGTTTGCGGCGAAAATCCCTGAAAAAAAGGCGCTCCTGGGTATGGGCAGGGCTCTCGTCTCCTTTGTCTCGCTCGTTTCCCTTCCTGTCTTCACCGGTACCGGTGCGCAGCCGTTGCCGCGTGCAGTCGAGTGTCCCAACCGCTGCGATATTTCCCCGAATATTGATGTCCCGGCAGGGATCATCTTGGCCTGCGATCGACTTTCCTGCAGTGACAATGGCAACCTCATCCTGAACGATATCAGCTTACAAGTGCGCCAAGAGGATAGCGTGGTGCTGAGCGGCCCCAAGGGGGCTGGCAAAACCACGTTATTTAGACTGGTAACGGATAAGTTGTTTCTGTCCCTAGGAGAGCTTTGGTTAGGCGGTCGGCACCTACATGCCAAAAATCGCAACAACGCCCTTCGTTACGTCGGCATCATATCCCAGGATCCCCATGATCAACTCTTGTGCACCTACGATCAGGAGGATATTGCTTCCGCCCCCAAAGATCTCAGCTTGCCTTTCCACAGCAATGAAGGCTATGCTTTTATCGTTGTTACACACGATATTAACTTGGCCTTTTTTAATACTAAACGCATAATTATTTTAAATAAAGGCCGCATTGCGGCAGATGGCTATCCATGGCAGATCTTGACCGATCAAGATATTTTTGCGGCAGCACGAATGGCTGTGCCTATCTTAACCAAGCTGTTGCGCGAGATTTTGCCGGAACTGGCTGACACTAGGCCATGTCCCTCATTGTCGCAGAAGCTGTCCGCCTCTGGAGCCTTTTAAAGGAGCAGGTATGGAAATTGTCCAAATAGCAGGTTTTTTAGGCAGCGGCAAAACTACTCTGTTACTGAAGATATCTCAGATGCTAGCCGATCACGGAACTCACAAAGTCGCCTTAATTGTTAATGAAATCGGGGAAATACCAGTAGACGGGAAGATCATTGAGGAAAGCGGCATGCGGATGAAGGACATCGGCGGCGGCTGCATCTGTTGCGAAGTTGCCAGCTCCTTTGCCAAAACCATCTACACCCTGTATAAAGAATTTCAGCCGGAATATATTTTGGTTGAGCCGACCGGAGTAGCCATCCCGCACCAAGTGAAGTTAGCAGCTCAGATGGGGGGGCGCGATGCTCAGATAAAAGTCGGCCCAGCCATTGTGTTGTTCGATGCTACCCGGCCAGCTGAGCTCCTTGACATGGATATGTTGGGAAAGCTAGTGGTCAGTCAGGTTAAAGATGCTGACATTATCGCCGTCAGCAAGGTTGATGCTGTGGACGAGGCCGCCGCCCAGGATGCTGCCCGGCGGGTTCGGGAACTAAATGAACGGGCCGAAATCCTCTATATTTCCTCCTTCACAGGTCAAGGATTGGAGCAACTCATCGACCGCATTCGAAATTTGAAGGGATAGGATATGGCTACCAACAATTCTCAGAACGCCGAACCAGGTTGTTATACCGAACACGGGGTCAGTGGCTACGGCGTGGCTGCCAAAATTCATGCCCAGGAACCGATGACCGACAGCTTTATTCGCTCTCTAGCGGAAGAGATGATGCTGCTGATCGCTCAGAAGAGCATGGATTTGGGGGCTCGCTGTATCGGCCATATCAAATCGCACATCCGCACCGAGGCCGGGACCATAAAAGCAGATACCATTGGAGTTAGCCATGGTTCCTATTCCTCCGGTCAATTGGATTACCCGGTCAAAGATATTTATATTGCCGTCAACAGCATTGTTCAGGGTATTAAAGAGGAATTGGTGCGCACGGCGACCCTTGATGGCATTCACGAAGTCGCCGCCAAACATAACTTGAGGGTAGTGAAAGAAAAAGAGCATACGTATTTTGATGAGTTCGATTTTACTGCCTCCAAGGAAGAATATATTCGACAACTAGAAGCACAGTTTACTGAAGAAAAGGAGTAAGGGAGGCCAAGAAAGACGGCACAATGAAGATAGTTACCGTCACGGGTGTCCAGGGAAGCGGGAAAACCACTCTGATCCGCACCCTGATAACGCAACTGACCCCGCAAAACAAACAATGCGCTGTCATTGTTAATGAAGAAGGGGAAGAATCTTACGCCCCGGAGTTCTTAGATGCTTATGCGGTTAAGATTTTCAAACTGCGGGGCGGTTGAGTGGGATGCTCGCTGGCATCCAGTTTGGTTGCCGGGATCAAGGAATTCCGCAAGACGGTCAGCCCAGACTATCTTTTTGTCGAACCGTCGGAATTAGTTGTCACTGCGGAGTTGCGCAGTGTGATTTCAATGGGTTTGCGAGATATCAACTATGACATTGGTCCTTTTATTACCTTAGTCAACGCGGAAGATTTCGCAATCATCTGGGAAGAGCGTCGCCCTTTAATCCTTGGACAGATCTCCGGGGCAGATTTAGTTGCCATCAGTAAAGTAGATCTTCTTATTGGTAAACCAGAGTTGCAACATATAGTTAATACCATAAAAACCCTTTGCCCGTGTCTGCTGCAACTAAGCAGTCACAATGCCTTGGGTATAAAGGAGGTGATAACAAGCATAGGATAATGAAGCTGTATCACAACGGCATTTTTTGTGATAGGGAGAGTTGCTTAACGGATTATACTTGAAAATGAGGGCAAGACTATGAATTCTCTCGAACGGTGTGTAGCAGCAATCCAGTTTAAAGAAGCGGATCGGGTGCCTGTGTGCCCCATCATTTGTGGAGCCTCCCGTCGGGTGTATGGCATCACTTATGCTGAATGGGCCCAAGATTACGAATTGCGCGCCAAATCTTGGGTACAATCACATCAGCTTTTCGGTTACGACGGCATTGTTACCCTGGTTGACCTTTCGGTCGAGGCGGCCGATTTCGGCCAGGAAGTGGTCTTCCCCACAGAAGATACGCCACATCCGAATTATGATAATCCCCTCGTCAAGAATCCCGATGACTATGTGACCAAGATAAAATATTTTGATCCGACGAAGAGCCCCCGCATGGGCCCCAACATCAAGATGCACGAAATCTTGATGAATGAACTTGGCAATAAAACCGCCATTGTAGCCTTTGTCTACGGCACTCTTGGCATCCTTTCCATGATGCGGGGCGCTGAAAAACTTTTCGTTGACTGCGTCAAACACAAGAAAGAAGTCATGGCTGCCCAAGAAGTAATCTGCAATGTTCTGATAGATTACATCAAAGCTTTGGGCAAGACCGGCGTCCACAGCATCATGCTGGATACCCTGTTCGCTTCCGGCTGCATCATGTCCAAGCGCCTGTGGAAAGAGGTCGAGGCACCGTTTGCCAAGAGACTGGCTGACGCCATTCGGGAGACGGGTGCTATGGTGTCGGTCCACAACTGTGGGAACGACGTCTATATCGATGCCCAGCTCGAGGCCATGGAGCCCGCTTTCCTTTCCTATGCCTATCTGCCCGATGACTGCAAGACTTGGGAAGAAACCAAAGCCAAATATGCCACCGGACCGTGGGTGCCGGGCAAGAATACCTGCCTTGTCGGCCACCTGAGTCCAGCCACCCATTTGTTCCTCGGCAATCCTGATATGATCAAAGAAGAGGCCAAAAATGAAATCGCAGTTATGGCTAAAGGTGGTGGCTGGATTTTAGCTCCAGGCTGCGAGTTCCCGCCTAATGGCTCTTTCATTAATTTAACTGCGCTTGTAGAAGCGGCTGAGATGTATGGCAAATATTAAGCTATTCCGGCAATTCCGGGCAAAGTGATCGAAAGGGGGGACTGGAGAGTAAACGGTTCCCCCTGAGCCGTGAGGACATCAATTCTGCTGCCGGATAAATCTGGTGCAAATGCCGCTTAAGCGGTTCAACAGTATTTACATATAATGAAATAGTTTGGAGATCCTGTGGAGCAAGTCCAAAACCCAGCCCTAAAACCCTTTTTATCACCTCGGACCGTAGCCATCGAAGACTATTACGTCAGCACGGAACCCTTCTATCTGCCGATCGCCAATGAAGTCCGTGCCTTCGAAGCCGCCTATGCCTTGAAATTACCTGTGATGCTCAAGGGGCCTACCGGCTGTGGGAAAACCAGATTTCTTGAATACATGGCCTGGAAACTCTTGTTGCCGCTGATTACCATTGTCTGTCATGAAGACCTCACCGCTTCCGATCTCGTCGGGCGCTACCTGCTGAAAGGCCAGGAAACCGTCTGGATGGACGGGCCACTCAGCCTTGCGGTTAAACACGGTGCTATTTGCTACCTGGATGAGGTGGTGGAGGCTCGCAAAGATACAACCGTAGTTATTCATCCGCTCACCGATGATCGGCGGATTTTGCCACAGGAAAAACGCGGCCTGCTGCTGGAAGCACACCCCAATTTTCTGCTGGTTATCTCATATAACCCCGGCTACCAAAGTGTCACGAAGGACCTCAAACACTCTACTCGGCAACGCTTTGTGGCTTTGGATTTCTCCTACCCGCCACCAGAGCGGGAGCAAAAAATTATCATGACTGAAGCGGGCGTCGATGCTGATCGAGCCGAACATCTCGTCCGTTTGGGTGAGATGGTGCGTAATCTCCGACAACATGGCTTAGAAGAAGGTATCAGCACCCGGCTCTTAGTTTATGCCGGCAAATTAATCAGCCAAGGATTGCCTCCCCGCGAGGCCTGTGAACATGCCGTAGTGCAGGCCATGACTGACGATCCAGACATGCAGGAAGCTATTAGAGAAATTGTCCTCGGGATCTTTTAAGAATCTATATGTCTCAGCACACAGCCAATAACCTTGTCATTCCCGAGAATTTAACAGAATTTCTGCATGAATATCCGGAATTGCTGCCAAAATTATCTCCGGAGGCCCAGGCGGCATTTATAACTATCTGTCAAAGCATCTCCCATCTCCGCTCCCGCCAATCCAGAAACTTTTTTATCACTACCTTTAATCATATCGCCGCCTTGCACGGGCAGCCACGGGAAATCGAAATATTACAGGCGGCCCAGAGATTGAGTACGAAAAGCTGGATGTTGATCGACCCTTTTTTGCAGGCCGCCCCTAAAATTGGATTACCCGATTTTATTCCCACTTGGGCCGATTGCGCCCTTGCGCTGGCGGCACATGATGTTGACGTCGCCCTGACTTTTTTAATCTACACGCCACAGGCCCTCAAGGCCTTTGGACCGGAAAAATTTTTCCAGTGGAGCGAACCAGCCCTGCATGTCCTGGCCCAAACGCGTCATATCAGCCGGGCGGTACGAGCCTATTTAGAAGAGGCGGTCTCCGATCGTTGCGCTATCTCCTTGGACCAGTGGATGTTTTCCTTGCAACAAGCGGTCCTGATCGCCAAGATGTCCCCCAAAGCATCAGAAGCCTATATTCGCCTGGGGTCACGGCTCTGCCTGTTGCTTTCTGCGGAAGAAACTTCCCAATGGATCCAGGAGGGTCTAACCACCTGTCGCAATGAAGATGAGTTAATCAATTATTTCAGCGGCACTTCATTGAAGGCCCTGGAAAAGCGGGATAGTATTGCCTCTGGAGTAGCTTTAAAAGACCGGAGCAATACTTTGTCCCTGATCTGCGAAGCCCTGCTTGCGAAGCCGGTGCGCATCCGCTCCAATACCTCGCTTATCGGCGTCAAAGGCTTCAGCGGTGGCGCCGCGACTGACGGCAGGGTAATCTATCTTCCTGATGTTGCCCCTGATTTTGTAATTTTGAAGTTAATGGCCCTTCATCAGGCTATGTTATTAGACCATGATGACTGGCGCTATGAAATAGAGAAGGCTATTGCTAGTCCGGCTCAGATCCACTGGACCATGGATAAGTTACTTCTCAAACGGTTGCCTTCCCTTTTAAAAGAAATGCAGCGCTATATGGATGGTGCTTATGTGGATTCCTATCCTTACAGCCTGCGGGAGGAGCTACCTAAACATATGCCTTGGTGGGGAGATCTGTTGCCTCACTTAGTTGCCGAAACCGACGAGACCATTCGCCAGATCCAGGTCAAGGCCGCAGATCAAGAGACTGATCTCCCGCCAGAAGTAATAGAAGCTTTAATCGCCTCCATGATGGCTGCCGGCGAGCGGGAGGTAGACGGGCTCTGGGCCCGCCTCATGGAAATGCTGAATAGCATCGAATTCACTTCCCCTGATCCCGAAGAACTGGAGGAAAGCGCCAAAACCTTTTTCTATAAAGAATGGGATGAAACTCTCGCCGATTATAAACTAGATTGGACCCTGGTCCGACAACGATTCGCTAAAGACGACCCCAATCCTTTCGTTGCAGATATCCGCAAGCGCTTACATGGCCTCATCAATCTTATCCGCCGTCAATTTACCCGACTGAAACCGGAGAGATTCAAACGCTATCGTGCCCAACCTCTCGGTGACGACCTGGATATTGATGCCTTGGTGCAGGCGATCGTGGATCTGCAGGCCCATTCTTTCCTTTCGGAAAATGTCTATATCCGCCGGGACAAACACATGCGCGATGTCGTTGTGCTCTTCCTGGTAGACATGAGCGCCTCAACGGCTGAGCAAGTAAACGGACGGCGGGTTATCGATATCGAAAAAGAAGCCATGACGTTAATGGCCGAGGCCCTCGATTCGCTTGGCGACGCCTTCGCTATTTTTGGCTTTAGCTCGGAAGGTAGATTTCGGATAGATCTCTTTACGGTTAAGGAATTCGGCGAACCATATAATGAACAGGTGCAGTATCGGCTCGGCAACCTGGAACCCAAGGAATTAACCCGCCTCGGGGCGGTTATCCGCCATGGCATCTATAAATTGGACAATACCGCCGCCGCCGTGAAACTCATGGTAATTCTTACTGATGGGCGTCCCTATGACCTGGAGTACGGTTCTCTGGACTACGCCCTGGCCGACACCCGGAAGGCCATGCAAGAAGCCAGGAATAAGAAAATCCATACCTTCATTATTACCTCAGACAAGAAGGGAGCTTCCTATCTGCGCCGTATCTCACCGCAAACCCAGAGCATCATCCTCCCTGATGTACAACTATTGCCGGCGATGCTGCCTAACCTTTATAAACGACTGACTATTTAACACAGAGGCAACCGCCCCCTGGAAATCTCTGCGTTCATGATGGTCGGCACGAAACTCGTTCATCAAACTAACGCCCATAACCTCTGGCAACATGATCCTGACCTGCTCTCCAGACGCGGGCGGCCATGTGTCACGCTTCCATGGAACTCAACCTCCTCGCCTTCGAGGTCACGAACGGGCCTCAGGTTATCACTGCATAGGTCAATTTGCCGTGCAGATCTGCACTAATACTCCTAATGGCTGGCGCCGGCTAAGATATGTGAATTTTTCCCAACAGAAAATTATTCTTGACAATAGCTGGTCGGTATATATATCTTGTAATAAAATTTGATTTAAAATCAAAAAAAACTGGTAACTCCTAACTTCCTCCCCTGCGATCAAAGATTCTGATTGGGATGCAATGGTTTTGTATCAACTGTTTATTTTCTGCAGCTTATTTAATCGCAATGCTACCCATCCTTTTGTCAAAGAGTATATCTCATAACTTTGGTATTATGATATCGGGCGGGGCTATTTTCTCTCAGTAAAGATTGTAAACATGACAACGACATACCAATCACGGGGCCTGATCAGAGTCCATACCGGCAAGGGCAAAGGCAAGACGACAGCAGCCTTGGGATGCGCCTTTTGCGCCTTGAGTCGAGGCGAAAAAGTCTTCGTCATTCAATTTTTAAAGGGACGAGAAACCGGGGAAAGCCTGGCGGCGCAATGGCTGGCTCCCAATCTTTCCTTCCGACAGTTCGGGAGAATCGGTTTCGTCCATGCCAAAACTCCAGCCCCTCTAGATTTAACTCTGGTGCAAGAAGCCTGGGCATTGGCTAAGGAAGTTATTTTAGCGGGAGAACACGATCTGGTAATCTTGGACGAGGTGATTAGGGCGATGGCGCATGGCTTCATATCGTTGTCGGAAGTGATGGATACCCTGCGACTACGTCCTCCTGGGGTAGGAGTGATACTGACCGGCCGCCAAGCCCCTCAAGAATTAATAGATCAAGCCGATATAGTAACCGAAATGCACCCGGTTAAACATTATTATAAAGCAGGAGTCTGTGCCCGCAAAGGAATAGAGTGGTAATTTCCTAGAGCGAGGCTATTACCTTCTCGACAAAGATCTGCCTGTTTAAAAAGCTCTTTTCTTGCCTGCTCAAGCAGCAGACAACAAGTGAACGACCCCAGGAGGTTTTAATTATGACTGTCGGCAAATCTATCGACATTGGCAAAGATGTCTTAACCCTGATGGAAGCGGCGCAATTCCTCGGCGTCAGACCGGTGATGGTCTGGGAATATGCCAGGCGTTGGATTATTAGAGGGAGAAAAACCGGAACCGGTAAATGGTGGGAATGGGAATTTGATAAAGTCGATTTGCTGTGGCTAATGCAACGCAAAAATGACGAAACCTTGCACTGATTAATTTCCTTTCCTGGCCTTGAGAATTCTAAGGGGAACCGGTCAAGTTCCCCTTAGAAAGGTCTTAATAGTTATTTCGCTTGCGGATTGCCCAGAAGCGATTTCGTATCAGTCGCCCACAGGAAACGAGCCAAGAAGATATTGGCCCGAGGTCCATTGGCGACCGCCACGTCACCGCGATACTGCAGCATAAGCTGGAAGCCTGGGGCAAAGCTATAGGCAATCGAACCGCCTAAGGCCGTCTCTCCTGCTGCCCCCACAGAAAATCCAGCGGCTTTGTTGGCTGGATCAACTTTATAACTACCGCCGTAATGACCGTAATAATCAATTGACGCAAAAACCGCTTGTGTGATGTCGTAGCTCAGATGACTCTCAACCGTCAGTAACGGATTCTGCTTCAAGGTCTGGCCCGCCCTTCCGAAATCTGTATTATTGGTAAACTCATCCAAACCCAGAGTAACCTCAAAATAAGCATTATGCCCCGGAATAACCTCAAAACCTTTGGTAAAGTTAAGCTCTTGACGGAACTGCCACCGGTTGGCGCCTAAGTTAATGGCATTGGGCAGCACCTGCTTGTAGTTGTTATATTGGCCGACATTGAAGTAAAAAAACGGTGTGAAGGCAAAATAGGTTTTGGTTTTATCATTCCGATAAAGCCAGAACTGTGCTAGGATAAAGGGGTTGCCAAAACCCGAAGCATTCAGGTTGGCAGAGTCAAGGGTGGTGGTTCCAAAAGGCACCAGAACTTGCGGCGCCCAGCGAATCGGCCCAAATGGGGTCGGCAGATCACCATAATAGATAAGCCTCAAGATACCGACATTGCCAGTAAACTCCAGGTTGCTGGTAGCCCGGTTGCCAGCGAGATAAAAACTTTGAGCACTTATATGTTCATAATAAGTTAGAATGGCAAAAATGCCTGGTGGGGCCGGTATATAATCCCTGGCGTTGTTGTCAGCCCAAGACGGCAGAGGCTGGAGTAATGTTGCGCCCCCACAAAGCATCGCCACACTTAATAATATAACCATAGCTTTCTTCAAAGAGCTCATTACCATTTTCTCCTTTCCCTTAAACCACAGAGATTTCCCCCAAATTCGCTATTGTTCTGAACTTATTTCCAATAACGATCATCTTCTCTCAAGGGAAGATAACTGGAAAGAGAATATAGTATCAGAATACTAAAAGTAAGCCCCCCCTAAAGAGAAGTAGTAACCGCCGTTATTTTTTAGGATTTATCGGGACCGTGCCAAATATCTTCAACGGCGGAGCTTCCTTGCCGTGCCGCAATCCAAAAGCTCGCTGCTCAAAAATCTGCGGATTGAGGGCTTTGGTTAATTCAACTTCCTGAGGAGTAAGAATGCGGACCACTCCATACTGATCCACAATAGCAAATTCATCCCCTTTGGCCACGCAAGAACCTATGGTCTCCTCGCCCTTGCGATCCTGATTAGTAATACAGAGCATTTTTGCGCCTTGACTCAAGGCAACACTGGCAATTGCTAAATTAAATAACAAACTTAAAACTAAAAATAGTCCTATTTTTCTCGACATTTCATCCCCCTTTTCATCTTTAAAGAAGCATTACAGGTTTAATCAAAGCCCAATACAACTAGGTTTTTATCAATCCTTCTCCTTTCATAATTAAAATAACCAGCCCTACATACGAAGGCCGGGTAAAACAAAACCTCTCTTACATTCTTTCTCTCTGGCATGCTTCTTCATGAAAACCGATCGCTATCTTAAAAGACAATATAAAAATAAATATAATATATAATTTACAATAAATAATATCAATCATTAACAATCATTTATCAAGATAATATATGCTGCCATACAAGCCAATTTTGCCGCTATCGTCCTATAGACGATATTGATAATGAAAACGATTAATAATATATAGGTACATCCCACTTTTTTAATCAAATGCTGCAAGACTGTTTGCAATATATGAACTGTAAACATTGGTTTGGCTTTATAGAGAGACTGTTGCGCCTCTTGCAAAATGGTTGGCATCAGCAGCCTTCTCCGGCCCAAGTATCCCGCGGACCCCGGCCATGGTGCCGCAGGGTCAGGTCGAGCAGATCATCGCCGCTCGGCAAGAGGTAATACCAACGGCCGGCAACCGACTCAGGGCGGTTTGTCAAACAACCGCCATTAATTCCTCCCCTGACCGAGTTCATCTGGGTCAGGTCTCCGGCAAAGGACCAGGAAATGAGTGTCAACTAGATACACTAATATTTGACTACGGATGTCTCAACAAGATTGACACATTTTATCTTGGAGCGGACATTGTCCACCACCCGGCGGACATCCCCGATGCATCAAGTGCCTTTAGGGTTTTTGACGGCACATTGGCAGGCTCCGTCTTTTTTAGCAGCCATGATTTTATCTAATATCAGAGAATTGCCTTGGTGATCTTGGACATCTTGTTCGATATCGGCAACCGTGTAGTTAAAGCAATAGCAAACTATCTCACTCATTTTGTCCTCCGCCCGAGAGGCAAAAACCGATCCAAGAGACGACCTTATCAAACGAATCCACAAACCTGAAATTGTGAACTGTTGTTATTAATAGACCAAAATTATTGCATAGTAAGTGAACGGTTCCGAAATCTCTTTGGCCACATTCGGCTGAATGCCTAAGCGGTGCAACGTCCCGACAACATCGATGGAAAAAGATTCGATGGAGGGACGTTTTTCCTGGGGGAAGCGGCAGTTATTGGGATACGTACATCTCTTGCACAGAGCGCAGCTCTCTCCCACTAAACTGAAGGCCTTGTGGTAGCCTTCCAAAAAAAGCAACCGCTCCAGGCTGACCGTTCCTTTCCAGCAATGAATTAGCACTGAACGCTTCCGACTATCATCTCGGTAAAAATGTGGCATCTGATGTATGCCGCGCAGGAGAAGGGCCTGTGAATATTCCGACAAGATCTGCCGCACCTGGGCCGGCTCCGGCGTCGCCGGCGGGCAGCACCAACTGCGATTATAGCGACTGCAGCCGTACAAACATTTCAAGCGCACCCATTCAGCCACGACAATATCCTCAGTAGAAAAGGGGTGCACACTGTCGATGCCATATTTCTTGGCTTGTTCCCGTAAATTCTGGAGAGTGGCGAAGGGTAGATCCCCCACCGACTTAAATTGCACTACCTTACTCGGAGACATAGAAGTTACCTCTATGATGGCTGGCAGGCCGCCAACCGGCAAAACTTGACATCGGTGCCCAAAAAAACAAGAGGATCCCGGCATTCCAAAGTTCTGTTAGGCGACCACCTTGAATGGGATCCTCTTGGCAAATATATCTCGTCATGAGGCTTTCTCAGCCCACGCATTAATCCTTGGCGTTAGGATCTGACTTTAAATAACGCTCGGCTTTCACAACCTTGGCGCCCTCACCCTGATGTAAAACTTCCGGGCGGACAATGCCTTCCAGGTGCGGGAAGGCATCGGTCATATGCGGAATCTGCATGGCTTCCATGAACTGCTGCTGGAAGTCTCTTTCCACGGTTAATTCGATATATTCTACGTTCCGCGAACACCAGTTTGCTTCCACCCGCTTTTGGCGGTTCAGCAAAGCGGCACGACAGCCGTCGCCCGCCGCGTTGCCGACACTTTCGACCTTAGACAGCTCGCAGTCAGGGAATAGACCCATAATCAAGGCTTTGGTCCGATCCACGTGGGTTCCAAAAGCACCCGCGATCTTAATTTTATCAACAGACTCGATGCCCATGCGGCGCATCATCAACTTACAGCCGGCGTAGAGGGCACCCTTGGCCAATTGGATCTGGCGGACGTCTTTTTGGGTCACAACGATGTCGCGATAAATACTCGTCTCTTCAGCCCAGGCCAAGACGAATTCCGGTTGTTTGGTATCGGGGTTGATCCGATAACGGTTGGATTTCAGTTCCTTAGAGAATACGCCGGCCTTGGTAATAACGCCGGCAGCGTAAAGTTCTGCCAAGAGGTCTAAAATGCCCGAGCCGCAGATACCTTTGGCCTTCATTTCTTTGGGCTGTGAATAAGATCTCCAGGCATCCCGGCCGATGACTTTATAATCCACCTCGTGGGTATCCGGATCGATCTTAATCCGCTCGATGGCCCCCGGGGCAGCCCGCATGCCAAAGGCTATCTGCGCGCCTTCCAGAGCCGGACCGGTAGCACAAGAGGAGGATATCAATTTGTGCATATTGCCCAAAACCAACTCGCCGTTCGTCCCGATGTCGATGATGAGCTGATTCTCCTTGCTCTTGTAAGGTTCCTCAGCGATGAGCACGCCGACATTATCGGCACCCACAAAACCGGCCTCGTTCGGCAAGACAAAGACAAAAGACGATTTGTTGATATGAAGCCCCAAGTCGCGGGCTTTAATATCCAGGCTGCGATGTATAACCGGCGGGAACGGTGCTAAGCCGACATATTCCGGGTTAAGCTGCAGGAGTATATGGTGCATGGCAGTATTGCCACCAATGGTCAAATCTTCGATATCATCCCGGCTGAGACGAAGATACGTTTTGCCTTCTACGGGTACTTCCTCATAAACATCAGGGCCTTCATAACCCTCAGGTTGCTTTACCTTCTTTTTGGGAGGATAAGTATTTTTAATGGCTTGGTCGATAAGCCAATTAAGTCCTTCAATAATGTCATCGCTCATCCTCTTAAGCCCGCCTTCGGTCGTCATATGATAAGTAATGCGAGCCATGACATCTTCACCATATTTGCACTGCGGGTTCATCAGAGAGACGGTATCGATAACTTCCATGGTGCTTAAATCACAGAAGTAACCGGCAACGGTAGTAGTGCCGACGTCGATCGCCAGACCGAAATGTCTTTTCTCAAGCTGTTTGCCGGGCAGGACCCGAATAATCTCCTTGTCCATCCAGACGCTGACGGTGACAGACCAGTCACCAGCGCGCAAGGCATCCGGGAGCTGACGGAGAGCGTAGATGTCGATGGAAAGATCTTTGAGCCCATAGGTTCTTTCCAAGCCCCGGCAGATCCGCTCGAAGTCGGCGGTGGGTTCTTCAAAAGTAGGTTTTTCTACTTCGACATAATAGGACTTGACGGCTGGATCGTATTTGATGTGAATATCACGAGCCGCTTTGCTGACCACCTGTTTGCCGGCCCGTGATTCTTCTGGCACGAAGACTAAGACATCATCATGAACTTTAGCAACACAGGCTAAGCGATATCCTTGTTCTTTGCGTTCTGCATTGATAAATTTTTCTTCTTCTTCCTGCCAGGGAGATACATGGGCCATGCTAGAACGGATGCCGTATTTTTCAAAGAACCCTTCTTCAATGCGTACGATGCATTTACCGCAGACTTTTTTCTCACCGCACAGTGCTTCGATATCAACTCCAAGCAGACGAGAAGCTTCGATGATGTTAACACCTTTCGGAACTTCACCCCGTCTGCCTGAAGGTTGAAAGATTACATGGACTTTTTCATCTGTCATAACCAAATCTCCTTAACTTAAACTTGAGCAAACCCAAAACATCCTTCTATGGGTGCCACCTCTTTGTTAATTGTTTCCGTGGAGTAAGCAAGAACCTGCAAGGCTCCGGCTTTTTGATGAACCGATATTCTTCACTCCGCCCCTGCAACTTTCATAATAACTTGACCGGTCTTGAATGTGGGTGGACTTATGTTAGTGTTTCGGAGAGTTGCTAAGCGGCCAGATGTCAAATGGATTCTCAAGAAAACCAATCGCCTATACCGATAGTTGCCACCGTGCTGAAGAGCAGGGGCCTTAAGCCACCGCGCTGGCGAGGGGCGACCGAGGGTCCTCTGCTCTTCAGCGGTCTGCTCTTACGCGTTGTTATTTATTCTTGGCGGCTTCGTACTCCCGCAGCCGGCCGATCATTTTGATGGCCTCTTGGACAGCGTTGCCCGCCGACTCAGCGTAACCGTCAGCGCCAAAGAGCTGGGCCACGTCCCGGGTTACCGGTGCACCACCCAACATGATCAGAACATTGGGGTTCTTCTCTTTGACCATCTGGATAACCTTTTTCATCCCCAACATGGTGGTGGTCATCATGGCGGACATGGCAATGACCTCGGAATCAGTGCGCATCTGTTCCTTCACAAAGTTTTCCAGCGGCACGTCACGACCCAAGTCATGGACTTCCCAGCCAGCCACATCAAACATCATTTTTACCAAGTTCTTGCCGATATCGTGGACGTCGCCTTGAACGCTGCCGATAACAACCTGGGCTTTGGCCGCCCCTTCTTGTTTCGGCACCAGAGGCCGCAAAATGTCCAGAGCTGCATACAGAGAATCGGCGCACATCAAAACTTCAGGCACAAAATACTCATTTTTTTCATACAGGTCGCCTACAACCTGCATGCCGGCGGCCAAACCGTCCATGATGCCTTCCAGCGGCGGATAGCCGGCTTCAGCGTACTCCCGTGCGGCGCGGACACAACCCTCTTCGTCGTAGTTAATAACGCTCTGCTTGAGTTCCTCGAGTAATGCTTCTTTGCTCTTCATCTCTTCTCCCTTCCTTAATGGTGATATTAATTGCCTATGAATTACAGTCTTCCCAATGCTGGACTGGGCTTTTTGCCATATTCGCGCACAGTTTTTTCGATTGCCCGGAAGTTTTCTTCCTTAATGTCGGGCCAGAGATCACAGCCAGGCCATACCGCATCAACGCCGGCATCGATGTTTTCTTTGATCCCGGCGATGGCCTCTTCAACTGTGGTTTCCTCTCTGCATGGCAACACAAAAACATCAAAGTTACCGAAGAGCAGGACATCATTGCCGAGCTTTTTCCGTGCTTCCCGGAGATTGCACTTGATATCCACACTAATGGCATCGGGGCCGCACTCATACATCATTTCGATCAACGGGTCGGTCGAACCACAGATATGTAATACCTTAGGCGACTTCCAGGCGGCAAGGATCCTGGTTAACCGCGGTTGGATCAGTTCTTTGAAGGTGCGCGGACTTAAAAGATCGGCAGCAACGCCTGGCTCCCGCAAAGTAATAAAATCCGCTCCGGCAGCCTGTAGAGCTTGGCCAATCTTGATGATCATTTCCGTGAACTTGTCCAAGATCTCCTCAACCCGTTTCCTTTCCTTAAAGACGCTCTTGAGGACCTTGTCCAGTTCTATGGTCTGACCACATTGCGTAAAGGGTCCCAATTGCCAAGCACCCAGCGCTTTTTCGGGAGCTATCTCTTTTACCATCTTGATAGCTTGTGGGATGAGTGGCATGCGGCCTCTGGTCATAATATTATCAATATCGTCCTGGGTGATATTGACCTGATCAAGCTCCTGCCAATTCTTATTTGGAATCGTGGGATAAAGGATATCCTCAGAATCTTCGTAGAGGCTGATGGTGTTGCCCAATGCTTCCGATTCCCAACACATATCGTAGGGAATCACTACGGAGTCGAGGTTAAACATGCGAGCAGATTCAACTCCCGATTTGGCAATCTTCTCTGCACTGGTGTGAACCTGCGCAAACTTATACCCCAATTTTTTTATTGCTGGCAATAGCACCATGCCCATACCGCTAAAGAAAGGCATAGTATCCACCGGTTCCCGCCTGAAAGTGCGCATTACCCTTTCATAGCCACTCATCTCACTCATAGACAGACTCCTTATCCTTCCGCTATGGACATCACCATGTCCTTTGGCAGTTAATTAGGCAGTCTACCCAATGCTGGACTGGGCTTTCTACCATACTCCCGTATCGTACTCTCGATAGCCCGGAAATTTTCTTCTTTAATCGCCGGCCACAGATCACATCCCGGCCAGATAGCGTCAACACCGCCGTCGATATTCGCCTTGATGCCCTCGATCGCTTCTTCCACCGTGGTCTCTTCCCGGCAAGGAAGCTTAAAAACATCAAAGTTGCCGAAGAATAGATAGTCATTGCCGAGCTTTTTCCGCGCTTCGGTGAGATTACATTTGATATCCACACTGATGGCATCGGCGCCGCATTCCTGCATCAATTCGATGAGGGGATCAGTGGCACCGCAGATATGCAAGACTTTAGGAGATTTCCACGCAGATAAGATCCGCACCAGACGCGGCTTGATCATGTCACGGAAGGTGCGGGGACTGAGCAGGTCAGCTCCGGCGCCCATCTCTCGCAAAGTAATAAAATCGGCGCCGGCCGCTTGCAGGGCCTTACCGATTTCGATGATCATGTCGGTAAATTTATCGAGAATGGCTTCGATCCTCTTTTTTTCTTTAAAAACGCCCTTGAGGACCTTATCCAACTCGATGGTCTGACCGCATTGGGTAAAGGGCCCTAATTGCCAGGCACCGATAGCCTTATCCGGGGCCATTTCTTTGGCCATCTTAATGGCTTTAGGGATATTGGGCATCCGGCCGCGAGTCATAATCGTGTCGATGTCTTCTTTGGTGATATCGACCTGACTCAACTCAGTCCACTTTTTATAAGGAATCGTGGGATACAAAATATCCTCGGAATCCTCATACAGGCTGATCTCATTGCCCAACGCCTCCGATTCAGCACACATATCATACGGGATAGTAACCGCATCCAGATTGTACATGCGTGCCGTCTCGACGCCGGTTTTGGCTATCATCTCGGCGCTTTTGTGAATCTGCGGGAATTTGTAGCCCAATTTTTTGATTGCCGGTAACAGAACCATACCCATACCACTAAAGAAGGGCATGGTATCTACAGGTTCGCGTTTAAAGGTTCGCATTACTCGTTCATAGCCAGTTAACTGCGTCATTTAATTATAAATCTCCTTTCTTAGATGCACTTACTTGTCTGCTGCAAGCGTTTTGAGCTGCTCCACAAATTCAGGAAACAGCTTGAAAAGCGGATGATTACAATCTTGAGGCAATTTTTTGGTTTCGGCAAACCTTGCCGTTGCTTTAAAAGCTTCCGCCATGGCCACCGCCGGCATGATCCGCTCAGCCCCAGCCATCGGGCCAGAAAAGATCATGTCGTGGTAGAAAAAGGCCGACAGAGCTTCCAGGGCGGCATCCGAAGCCGACCAGCCTTTAAACCCCCACATTTCCCGTGCCTTTTTCCACATATAAGAACCATTGCTGGGGGCGCTGGCCACCGGGAATCCCCATTTTTCTTTGATCATAGCATTGGCAATGCCACAGAAAGCCGTCGCCGGTCCATTCATTACCGAGGTATCGACAATAATGCTCTCAAATTTGGCCCCTACTCTTTCAATCACATCCAGGATTTTCTGCGTGCCGGTGATCCGCCCACCAGGCATCTGATCATCTTGGTCAAAGGCTACCAAAAGGACATGTTTGACGCCGATCTGAGCTATTTCCCTAACCTCGGTTTCCAGATCTTTTTCCCAAACGGTGAGACTATTATAAAACATGCGGTCCAAAAGACCTTTCTCAGCACAGTAAGCCGCACCTTCCAGTTTCGGCTTCATTACCCATGCATCTACACAGAAGGGCATACAACTAACAGAGGTGACAAAATCTATATAGGTGCGGAACTCCTCACCCGTATTGGCCACGATATCCGCCATACCGGGAACCCCGGTTTCGGCCCACAGTTTGTCCTGCATTTTGAGCAATTCGGCCGCCCGTTGCTCATTGAAACCTTCCTTACGCTTGCCTTCGAATACCTTGTCCCCTTTCTGAAAGATTGAGCTGACACAGACGCAAGGATAATCACCGGGTTGCCCACCGAGTTTGACGCCGCCGATCTCGCAAACCTTGGGCTCACCTTTAACTGTTAAACTCAGCATTTTCTACTCCTTTCTTTGGAGATCCAATTAATACTGCTTTATCTTATTATCCAAAAATGCCACGCTTATCTTATATAAGATACTAATGCCAGGAAAAATCGTCCTGAAGACGATTTTCACAATATAAATAGTCTATTAAGGTCGAGAACCAAAAATGATCCCAGGCTATCAGCGGATTTTTACGTTTATTGTCAATATATCTTAGCAATTAAATAAATGTCGCCGGACAATAAGATTTATAAATATAGAAATATAAATCTATTATTATTTTTCAGTTATAAAAAATATCCCCATTAATATGAGCTTGATCTATATTGCAATTATATAATGATAAAATAAAAAGACTTGTTGGATTGTCATAAAAATCATATAATTATTATGTATCTAATTATTAAGGCCAAGAAGCGATTTTAACACAAAAGCTTCCTGGCCTTATTGTTAACAGATTATTAGTTAATTTAAATTATTCTCTCCATACTATCAGAATCTATCTATAGTATATGTTATTAAATTCTCTTATAGATATGTGTTAATTACAAAGGATAGAGAGAATGACGCTTAATCTCCAGTTATTGACGCCGCAATTCAACCGTTACACGGTTGTTGGGATTCGGACATACCCATACCTGCACATCAGGATTTTCAAACAAGGGGAAAACGCCGTTAAATTGCAGGGTAGAAACCCAATTAAAAATATTGTGATAAAAATAGCCGCAGAAATCACCGCAACGATGCACCGACAGCTCAAATTCATCTCCCACCTGCATACCGATAGTGCATGGATTCTGCATACTGATCACCTTGGCTATGACCTTGCGGCCAATAGGCGGATAACTGACTGCCATCTTGAAACCCTCCTCCCTTTTTGTCGTCTGGCTCCCATGATTTGAAAACAAACCGGCGGCCGGCCCGCGGCGTCTGTGGGCTGACTGCGGCCCTCCTAGAGCAGCTCGGGCAAAACAACCTTGTCTGCATAATACACATTCGTTCGTATCTGTCAAGATAAGTTTCTCCTCAGGGGGCAATCGATTATCCCTCCCAGGGCGGACGATTAAGTCTGTGCCGAAGCGGCCTAGATATATTGGGATTGATGTTAGGGTGCGGCACTGGCACTCGCAGACCAACAGCACTTCCCAGCCGCAGTGTGCATCTTCCGGGATAATGCTGTTATCTTGAATAATTACGGGACACCCGCACGCCATACCGAAGAAGCCCTCGGAGAGAGGACCTCCAGGTCCGCTGGCAAAGATGGTGCAGGTCGTTTGCCGGTCTGGAGACCGGCGCCGCGCAATGCTTATTTTTTGGGCAAGCCATCCCAGTTACCGGCGGTGCGAGCTGCTTCCCGGGCCGCCTGGCGGCTGATGGCTGCGTCATTTTTGAGATAGCCGTCGCTGCCGTCCCGAGGCCAGGCAAGCACGGCGCCGCGGCCTGGACAAAACCCTTTGCGCCCCGGCAAGCCGTTCCCCGTGGGAATGTGGACATGAATGACCGGTTGGACGTATGCCGCCGCGGCCCTCTCCTGAAGTACGTAAACTAAACCGCTTACTTCCCCCATATTATCAAACCAAGTGAAAATACCACAACAGAGCATCAAGACCAGAACTTATGATTATAATTCAAGAAAGCCGCTCTAACCAGGGGACAAATATCGAGGACTATTTTCATCCGGACGGGCAACCATTATAGTCTTTGAGCTGATAAAAATATTTCGCCTTTATTGATTATTTATATAATAAGTATCGACTGTGAAAAATGTAATATGTTATTTTTTATCATCGATTTATTGACCTATTTTAAAAAATATCGGCAAAGGCCAAATATCTCTACGAACTAATAGGATGATAAACTGTCAGCGCTTTCAAGATTATATGTGGCTACCGGTTCGTTAATCTTTTATCTGAGGCGGACCTTTCGACTAGATGAAGATATACAAGAAAAATAATTTTTCGGGGCGAGCATGTCGCTAAGTATCAGCTGCGAAGACAAAAAGCAAATATTGGACAGCATCCGGAAAAAATACATACAGGTGGCCGCAAGTCCTGCGGGTCTTTTTCGGTATCCTACCGGTCGGGCTGGCTTGGAATTTTTAGGCTATGATTCTGCTTGGCTCCAGCAGCTACCCGCAGCCGTCCTGGCTTCTTATTGTGGGGTAGGCAATCCTTTCTCCTTAGGCCCTCTGCAAGCTGGAGATCGCGTCTTGGACATAGGCTGTGGCGCCGGGGTGGATGCCATCATCGCTGCTTTATTGGTGGGCCAAAGTGGGCAGGTAGTCGGCATTGACCTGGTGCCGGAGATATTGGACCGGGCCCGGCAGAACGCCGAGCTGGTCAGACTTGACAACCTCAGTTTTGAAGAAGCCTCGGCAGAAAATTTACCCTTTGACGACAATAGTTTTTCTGTGGTCATCTCCAATGGGGTTCTCAATCTGGTCGTGGACAAAACCAAAGCTCTGCAAGAGATTTTCCGGGTTATGCAACCTGGTGGCAGATTGCAAATAGCGGATCAGGTGCTCAAGAGCGACATTGACCAGGATCCGTCGACGCAAGTGGCTAATTGGTTCCGCTGACAGGGAGGGGCGATTCCGGGAAGGTCTTTCCTGGCCCTCTTGCGGCAGGTTGGTTTTCAAGAAGCGGTCATCGTCCAAGAAACCGGTTGCAATAGTTCTATGGTCACCATCGGGGTATTGATCCGGGCCCGAAAGCCTTGATGTCTTCCCGGCCAAACTTTTTGCAATCTCGGCTGCAAAGCACTTGACAATCGCGTTTATTGTGATACAAAATTTTTATCATTGTTCCACGGGCTGCTAGCCCTCAGGGCTATAAAAGGGAAACCGGTGTAATTCCGGTACGGACCCGCCGCTGTGATCGGGGACGAAAGCCGCAGCAAGCCACTGTCCGTTTTTAAATGGATGGGAAGGCGCGGCGAGTAGGAAGATCCGAGAGTCAGAAGACCTAACACCCGTGTCACATCTGAGGAGATGGTAAATCTTCAGGCGTCCGACGCTTGGGGATTTTTTTTTGTCCCCAAGCCCACTACACAAATTCTGGAGGAAAACCATGGCTACTCAGGTCGAATTGGCTGTCCAAGGCATTATCTCCCCGGAAATGCGGGCTATTGCTGAAGAAGAAGGGCTGAGCCCGGAGTTGGTGCGGCAACGTTTTGCTGCTGGACAGATTGTCGCTCCCTTGAACCAAAACCGTCCCGGCAGGATCGTAGGCATTGGCTTGGGATTGCGGACCAAGGTCAACGCCAGTATCGGCACCTCAACTGACATCATTGATATTGATGCCGAAGTTCGGAAGGCGAAAGCGGCCGAAGCGGCCGGGGCCGATACCCTGATGGAGCTTTCGGTCGGCGGCGACCTAGACTTGGTGCGACGCGAAGTCCTGGCAGCCGTCAACCTACCGGTAGGCAATGTGCCGCTCTATCAGGCTTTTTGTGAGGCGAGTCGACGCTATGGCAATCCCAATAAACTCGACGAAGAAATGCTTTTTGACCTGATCGAAAAGCAATGTGCCGACGGTATATCTTTTATGGCCATCCATTGTGGCATCAATCTCTATACCCTTGAGCGCCTGGAACGACAAAATTACCGCTACGGCGGGTTAGTAAGCAAGGGGGGCACCTCCCTGGTGGCCTGGATGCGGGCGAATAATCGGGAAAATCCCCTTTACGACAAATTTGATCGTGTTGTCAGTATCCTAAAAAAATATGATGTTGTTTTGTCTTTGGGAAATGGGCTGCGATCGGGAGCTATCGCCGATTCCTTCGATCGAGCCATGGTGCAGGAATTGATCATCAATTGTGAGCTGGCTCATATCGGGCGACAAATGGGCTGTCAGATGATGGTCGAGGGCCCGGGCCATGTTGCTGTCGATGAGATCGAGGCCAACATCATCTTACAAAAACGCATGAGCAACAATGCACCATATTATATGCTCGGTCCCATTCCCTGCGATGTCATGGCCGGCTATGATCACGTGGCTGCAGCAATCGGCGCCACGTACAGCGCCCGGTATGGCGCTGATCTGATCTGCTATATTACTCCGGCTGAGCATCTGGCGTTGCCAAACGAGGCTGATGTTATTGAAGGAGTGCGAGTGGCTCGGCTAGGGGCCTATATCGGCGATATGGCCAAGTATCCAGAGCGCGTCAGAGAGCGCGATATTGCCATGAGCAAAGCACGGCGCGATTGCGATTGGGAAAGACAGATGTCTCTTGCCTTTTTCCCTGAGACTGCCAAAGCCATTCGTGACAGTCGTGCCCCGCTGGACCAGAAAGTTTGCACGATGTGCGGCGAATTTTGCGCCAACAAAGGCTCCTATGAACTCTTTAAGGATCTCTTGGTTGGCACGGCGAAAAGGTGAAAAAATAAACTTGTTGGTGCCCCCGGCCGCCATGGCCTCGAGCTGGCAGAGATGAAAAAGCATTTACCTGGTTTGGAGTCGAACGGTCCGTTGGAGTCGATGAACCTGCCGCACCGACAAATCGATATTGCCACAGAGGATTTCCAAAAGCTTGAGGCCCTGGCCACAGCCTATTGGTACTCCGAAGTGCTCTTTGCGTCTTTGGAGCTCGACATTTTTGGCCTTCTGGGCGACAAGGCGGCCACCGTCTCGGAATTGGTAGAGCAGTGCCATTATGATGCCGATGCCCTGGGGCGCCTGCTCCAGACTTTGGCTGCCATGGGTCTGTTAGTGCAGCATGCCGGCCGCTTCGCGAACAGTCCTTTGGCCGCCAAGTATCTGGTCCCGGGCATTGCAAGTTATATGGGCGATTTTCTTCTTTATCGCCGTTACTTGATCTCACATTGGCAAAGGCTCGGGGCCCGGGTCAGTTTAGGGCCACGGGCCAATGCGCGGCAAGAAGAGGAATCGCCCAAAGCTTATCGAGAGCGGACGCTCGCTTATGTTCGGGCGATGGATTTACAGGCTCGCCTCAAGGCCTCTGAAGCCGTGCCGCTCCTGTCGTCCGCCTGGACGACCCCACCGCAAAGGCTGCTGGATGTCGGCGGCGGCGCTGGTGCCTGGTGCCGAGCCTTCCTGCGCCAATGGCCGCAAAGCCAGGCTATTTTATTCGATCTGCCCGAAGTGCTCAGCGCTGCTTTTCAACTATATCCGGATCCCCGACATTGGGAAGGCATCATGCCGCTGGCAGGGAATATTCTCTCTCCCTGTTTCCAGGAGGCGGCTTTCGATGTCATTTTGCTTTCTAATATTCTCCATGCTTATGGAGCGCGCGAAGCCCAGAATATTGTCGACTTGTGCGCCGGTTGTTTGCGACCGCACGGTAGTTTGATTATTCATGATTACTTGGTTGATGCACATCCGGTTGATCCAGTTAAAGGCGTCCTCTACGATTTACATATGCTGATCAACACGTATAATGGCCGTATTTATTCCCTGGCCGAGATGACGACTATGCTGCAACAGGCCGGTCTCAGACATATCCGTTGTCAACATCTCCGCACGGATACCTCGATTTTGTTGGCCACCGCCGATGGCAATCCCGGCACCACGACGATTGCCGACACTGACTGGATGCTGGCGCAGGCACGGCAAGCAGGTTTTCAGTATGCCCAGATTATGCCTGCCGATCAGATAGCAGTAGCACCCTGGGTGCGTCTCAAGTGTCGTTTCGGCTGTCGCCGTTATGGCCAATCTTTGAGCTGTCCTCCTGCCGCTCTGGATGATGACCAGATGGCAGCCGTCCTGGCCCGCTATCAGCACGCGCTCTTAGTGCAGGGGACGCCGCCGTCGGCAAGATTTCATGAACAGCTGTTGGCCCTGGAAAAAACGTTCTTCTTGGCAGGCTATCCGGAAGCCCTGGCCTTCGGGGCCGGCCCTTGTCCAGTATGCCCCGCGTGCCAGACAGAAGGTCCTTGCCGGTTTCCAGAAAAGTTGCGACCATCTCTGGAGGCCTGTGGTGTGGATGTTTACACCACAGCCCGTCGGGCCGGCATCGCTCTCCAGCCGGTCCAACATCCGCACGGCTATGTTAAATACATCGGCATGGTGTTGCTTGGCTTAAAGGATGAACATGCGGATACTGCTGATCCAAGCCGTTTCAACGGTTGCAGGCGGTGAACTGGTCTTTCCTCTCGGTCTGGCCCGGTTGGCCGCTGGTTGTCTGGAAAAACATGAGGTCAAGGGACTCGATCTTAATTTGCACCCTTTCCCGTGGCCCGAGCTGGTCAATACCCTGTTAGACTTCAAGCCTGCCGTGGTCGGCGTTTCCTTCCGCAATCTGGACCCGTTGGGCGGCAATCTCATCTCTTTTGTCCCCCAACTCAAGACCCTGGCCACCTTAATAAAAAGGTACCGGCCCGAGGCAACCTTGATATTGGGAGGCTCCGGCTTTACCCTCTTCGCTGATCGCCTGTTGGCGGAGATCCCCGAAGTTGACCTGGCCGTGGCTGGCGAAGCCGATTGCATCTGGCCGCGCCTGCTTGCCAACCTGAAAAACCCGGCTGCCGTGCCAGGGGTCTGGCAACGCGCTGTTGCTGCTGGGCCAAGCTCGTCAGGTGCGATTTTGCACTGCCAGGATCTGGATCAATTGCCTTGGCCAGCTTGGCAGGTCTTCAATCCCGCCCTTTATCTGGAACGGAACCGCTATGTCGCTTTCATGGGCGTCGAAACGAAGCGGGGCTGCAACAATCGGTGTCGTTACTGCCTCTATCCCGTTCTCCAGGGGCGCCGGGTCAGACTGCGCAATCCCTCCCGCGTGGTGGATGAAATAGCCTGGCTCCAGCAAAAATATGGCATCAACTATTTTCACTTTACTGATGCCGTCGTCAACCAACCGGCCGAACATCTGCGGGCCGTCTGTAAAGAGATAGCCAAGCGTGGCCTGCATATCGGCTGGACCGGATTTTTCCGAGAAGACTGTCTGACGGCGGCCGATCTAGAGCTATACCAGCAGACCGGATTGATGACCCTGTATTTTTCCGGCGACGGTGCTTCGGACCATGCCCTCCAACTCTTGGGAAAGGACTTAAATCGCCAGCAACTTCTGAACGCAGCCCGACTTGCTGCTGCCAGCGGTATTCTCACGGTCTATCATTTCCTTGTTAACCTGCCCGGCGAATCTGAGAGCTCGGTTGCCCAAGTACAAGATTTGTTAGCCGCCCTCTTTGCCATGCATGCTCCTGCCGCCAATCTGGGAGCCGTCGTGCTCAATAACCTGCGGCTTTATCCTCATGCGCCGCTGACAACCAACATCATTCAGCAAGGGCTGATTGATCGGCGACAAGATCTCCTCTATCCGACCTACTTTAATCCACCGCCTTGGGATCATCTCCGGTACGAATTATCGAGTTGGTGTATGTGCCAAGGAGCTTTCAGTTGGCTCGACAACAAGACTTTATCTGATAATATTAAGGATGGCTATGCGGATTGCATTACTTGAACATCCACGGGAGCCTTCTCCCGCACACTTCAATGACATTGCCAATACGCCCCTCTGGTCCTGCCTGATGAGCGGTTATGCCGGAGCCGCGCTCTCGCAAGCCGGCTTCGAGGTCAAGATCATCGATGCCGGCCGCTGGACTTTTCCCGATACTTTATTGCATCTGCTCGAAGATGCGCCAGATGTCTTAATGGTCCACGCCGTCTACTTTTGGGAAAAAACCGCCCGTCTCTTTCAATTGTTAACCGAGTTTCGGCAGCAGCGCCCAGATACCCGCATCTGCCTCTTCGGTTTTTTTCCCACCCTGGCTTGGCAGGATATCTTAGCATACTGTCCGGCCGTGGATTACATCGCCGTGGGGGAACCTGAAGATACCCTGGTCGAACTGGCCCACGATCTGAAAACCGGCATGAGCAAGCCGATATTAGGTCTGGCGCGCCAAGGAGAGGGAAAGACTGCCTTCGCCGGTTGGCGGCCACCGATAACCCCCTTGGATCGCTTACCTTGGCCGCTGCGTCCCAACCTGGCGACTGAAGAAACCGTGAGCATCCTCGCCAGTCGTGGCTGCTATAATTGCTGCTCATTCTGCCTCATTCCAACGTTGCAGAATAGTCGCCCTGCCTGGCGCAGCCGCTCCGTGGCTGACATCGTGGCCGAAATTGCGTCTCTCAAGGCCCAGGGCAAATCTGACTTTTACTTTGTTGACCCGAACTTTATCGGTCCTGGTCAGGCCGGACAGCGCCAGAACCTGCAGTTAGCTCAGCGTCTTGCCGAACTCGATATCACTTTTGGCATGGAATGCCGCTCCAACGACCTCAATCCCGAACTCATGCGTGCCCTGGTCGCCGCCGGCTTAACTTCCCTGTTGCTCGGCATAGAAAGTGGCGGCTCCCAAGCATTGCAAAGACTCGGCAAACGGACAGATGTCAGCCAGAATGAAACCGCCATTAACATAGTACGGGCAGCCGGTCTTGAACCGGAAATCGGCTTCATAATGTTCGACGCCTTTAGTAGCTTGGAGGATATTTTTGCTAATTTACGCTTCCTCCAACAGAATAGCCTGCTCGATCGCCTCGGCCGAACAGCGAACCTCCTCTATCATGACTATATCGCTTTTAAAGGTACCAAAGGCTACCAACTGGCGCTTGCACAAGGCCGCTTAGTGCCCCAAGGATTATTCGGATTCGAAGGAAAATTGCTCTACGATGACTTTCGGGTCGGTTGGCTCGCGAGTATGATGAAGCCACTGTGTCAAGCGGTCTTACGAGAAATGGACGCGTCCGCATCGCCGATCCACTGGCGTTCTGACTCCCCGAGGCGTACCTCGCACCGGCTCATCAATGATTGGCTGGTGGCAGTCTTTCATGAGCTGCTTTCCCAGGCTGCCGTCCTTAAAAAGCCGCCTGCAACCGCTTGGTCGCAGCTTCTCCTGCAAGGCATATTAGAAGATTTCCAGCAACAATTGACCAATTTACAGCCACAAGCACAGAATTCTAACAGCACGAAACCCTTACATCATCCGACGAAGCCATTGAACAGCATTGCTCAGGTCCCCGCTTTGCCGCCGTTGAAGCAGTGCTTCCCCTTCCGTCTGGGTACCACTTCCTATATTGTACCAACAACAATACGGTCCAATATCTGCTTTCTCGGTCCACTGCTGGACGAGGTTGAGCTGGTACTGTACGAGTGCGACGATTGTCACAATCTGCCATCTATTACTGAAATCAAAACCCTGGCTGCCATGGCCACAGACTTCGACCTCACCTATAATGTGCATCTGCCGGGAGAACTTTTTTTTGCTGACTCTGACCCCGAGCGGCGCCGACAGTTTTGTGATACAGCCCTTAGATTCTATGAACGCACCCTGGACCTGCAGCCCACCGCTTATATCTTGCACTTAGATAGCCGGCAGGCAAACGGCGAAGTGGAAGAGGACCAACAAGCCTGGACCCAGCGCATTGTGAGCTCGCTGGCATACCTGCGCTCCCACGGCATGGATCTGCGTCACGTACTCGTCGAGAACCTCGAATATCCTTTGGGGAGACTCTTGCCCTTTGTTCAAGCTTTTGACGTCGGCCTTTGTTTGGATATCGGCCATCTCATCCGCTACGGCCACAACCTCGAAACTCACCTGCAAGATTTTTTAGACCGTTGTCCAGTAATACACCTCCATGGTGTTCACCAGGGAGAAGATCATCTGGGGCTCCACCACCTGGCCAGCTCTGACTGGGAGCTGATCTGCCGCCATCTGGCAACCTACAACGGGGTAGTCTCTCTCGAGATTTTTTCTCTTGCCGACCTGGAGTCTTCCCTGCAAAAAATGGCAGAGCTGCGCACCAGAAAGGTACAACCATGACCATCGCAGAAATCATTTTGCAGATCGAACCACTCGATACCACCTATGTGGAGCAGGCCAGGGCTCGTACAGCCCAATTGGCCATACCGCCGCGTGCTTTGGGCCGGCTCCACGACTTAGCCGAACGCTTGTGCGGCATCAACCGCAGCTTGACACCGGAAAGTTCACCCAAGGCTTTTTTGGTGATGGCTGGCGATCATGGGGTTGTCGCTGAAGGGGTCAGCGCTTTCCCCCAAACGGTAACCGGGGAAATGGTGAAAAACTTTTTGCGAGGCGGAGCCGGTATTAACGTCTTGGCCCGCAGCGTCAACGCTGACGTCACGGTAGTAGACATGGGTATCATTCCGGAGATCACCCCGCCGGCCGACAGCCACTACCCGCTGCGGATCTGCAAGGTGGCCAGAGGGACAGGCAATATCGCCCGGGGACCCGCCATGACCCGCGAGCAGGCTGAACAAGCCCTGCTGGCTGGCTTTCAAGTGGCTGGTGACTTATTCGACTCAGGCATTCGCCTGTTGGGAACCGGTGACATGGGGATCGGCAACACCACACCTTCGGCGGCCATTGGCGTTGCTATCACCGGCTGTGCGGTGGAAAACATGGTGGGGCGCGGTACCGGCCTCGATGACGCCAGCCTACAAAAGAAAAAACAGATCGTCCAGCAAGCCTTAAATTGTAATCGCCCCAATCCACAGGATGGCTTGGATGTCCTGGCCAAAGTGGGCGGTTTTGAAATCGGTGGCATTGCCGGCAGCATCCTGGCAGCCGCCTATTACCGCCGGCCCGTGGTGATCGATGGTTTTATTTCTACCGCCGGAGCTCTGTTAGCTTATCGCCTCTGTCCCCGGGTGCTGGATTATATCTTTGCCGGACATTGCTCAGAAGAAAGTGGCCATCGCCTCATGTTGCAATACCTTGGCTTGGAACCTTTGCTTGACCTGCGCCTCAGGCTCGGTGAAGGAACCGGCGCGGCCTTGGCCATGGGGATCATAGAAGGCGCTGTGCGCGTCTTTCGGGAGGTTCTGACTTTCGCCGAAGCCGGAGTCACTCCTCAACAGGATCAATAATGACGCCCCGATCAAACTATCATCACGCCAGAGCTTGCTCCTCACTTGGCTATGGTCAGCCTGGAACTCTGCAAAGCCTGCAGGGATCGCTGCAGAGCAACTTGGAGCCGCTCCAGCGATCCCTCGGTAATCTCTAAGCGCATGCGGAATTCTGCAGCAATCTCCCTGGCTTTGTGCAAAAGCTGAGTACGATCCCCCAGGTTCATATCAATAAACAGGCTGCGGGTATAATCTTTTAATAGCCTGTGCGCCAATGCGAGCGGCTCAATATTGCGCTCGGCAAGACGATGGACCTGGAGCTCCTTAAAAATAAATTCCATGCCCAGCTCGGTCCATCCCGGGGTTAAAAACCAAGTGCCTGCTTCTTCCTGTAATGCCTCCAGATACCGCTCTTGACCTAAAAGGACACCGATACAATCGTCTCCCTCAGGATAAATAATCGGCACCTTAAAATCGTTCGGCAGGCGATCCAAAGTCAAGCAGCGTCCGTAACCGAGCATAATAACCTGTACCTGCTCCTGGAGAACTTGGATACGGCTTATCAGAGTACTAAGAAGCAGCTCGGGGCGGGTATGTAATCCCCATTCCAGGACCTCGAGATGACTAACCTCGGGTATCCCGCTCACCAAGGAGCGTACTTCTCGTTCCAGAACCCGACAACAGATGATCCCCAGGGACATCCCCTCGCCCTCAAGTCGCCGCCGGCGATATCTCGTTAATCCAACAATACCATGCCAAACCAGGCAGGTATGAGTTTTCCTTCCTGGTCAAGCGCAAACTTAAATCCCAATGGCTCTACGGTCTTGCCGATATCAATGCCGTACGCATCCATACTGGGACGCGCCAAATGGGGGAACCGGCAGGGCTCCGGATAAGCACACTCATCACACTTGACACAGAGGACCATAGCCAGCGCAAAATGCGCCCCATACTTGAGCATGGCTTCCTTTTCCAGCTCTAAACCCACCTTCTGGCCGGACTTGGGATCAGGGGTCGTATAAATCAAGGCCTTGCTGTATTTTTGAAAGGCTTCCATAAAATCATTTTGGGACAAGAATAAATGCGGCGGACAGGTCCAGTACCGCCCCCAACGATTACAACCAAAACGACACTTTAAAAATGAACGTGGATCAAAGACAATCTGGCCGGTATCAATCAGCTTGACTTGAGTAGCGCCAAGCTCCCGCGCCCTCTCTTCCAATGCTTCGTACATGTAATACTCCCTTGGTGGAATTATCGCTCTTTTCTGATGTCATGGGCGAGCAGCCGGTTCTTCAAGGCAAGCCTCTAATTGGGAGACAACCAGCTCTGGATCGACTTGCCAGCCGACAAAAGCTAATTTGGTCGTACCGGGGCCCAAAGCCGTGGCCCATTCTGTCTTTCCCCCGACATGATTAACAAACATTCTCCTGTGCGGAAATAACACATGCCCCTTAATCCGATATAGCTCAGGCGGTATGGTCTGGAACCATTGCTGCAAACACTCTTCCAGGAAGGGGCGAGCCGCTTCAAACGAAAAATGCACGAAACCTACCTGCTTATGGGCATGGCCATGTTCATGCTCATGCCTGGCGTGCTCCAAAGCCGGGAAGACATCCCGAATCTCCAGATCAGCAACAAAAGGCAGGACAGGGGCGCGTTCCAAGCTGCCAGCCAGCCCCCAAACCATTCCCGGATCAACATTGCAGTGATAGGTCGGAACCACCGCGGCATTGGGAACCACTTTATTTATCTCATCCAGATAGAGGCCTACTTTGTCAGGTCCCAGCAGATCAATTTTATTCAATAATACTAAATCTGCCTCTTTGATTTGGTTATAAAAAAGAGGACCGAAACACTCCCGCGCCTCCCAGTAGTCGGCATCGACAATGGCCACGACTTTAATGGGGCAGAAAACCTGCCGATATTTTGGCAAACGGAAGGTTTTCAGGATGTCCCGGGTATCAGCCACACCAGTAGCCTCGACTAACAATCGTTTGGGCTGCAGCTGTGAGACGATGCCATCCAGGCTCCGCATCAGATCTCCCTGCAGGGTGCAGCAGATACAACCGTTAGCCAACTCTAAGACCGGGGTATCGTAACCCTCCAACATTTCGCCATCGATGCCGATCTGGCCAAACTCGTTGACCAACACGACAGTTCCTGCCAATTGACCTGGCCAACTCAGCAAGCGCCGCAAAAAAGTAGTCTTCCCGGATCCCAGAAAACCAGAGATTAAAATAACTTCACAAGACTTGTCGCCCATCGCCTTCTACCCATTTAAGTCTTTATACATAATTATGCACATGCGATGCCGAAGCAGCCACCCGCATGCCCCTGCTTGCGGGATCAACAATTATAGATATTAATTGAAATGCACCGGCCCTCTCTTCTTTTTGGAAGAAGAATGATCAGCGGCCCTCTGGGAAGAACGCCGGACCAAGACGTCCATTTTGATCTTTGTGCCTCAGGACCATTATCCCCAGCTGCTGTCCATGCTGCCTCATCAGGAGGCGCCGCCACGACCGTGTTGCCCTGCCTGGAGCACGCCTTTTGGCAAGTCCAGTGAGGGGTGCCTCCCCGGAAGTGGAGTCATCTTGCGCCCCAAACTCCCAGGTCATCTGCAGTCGGCATATCGCACTCTCAACCTGCCGGGCCGCGACCCTTTGGATACCATCGTCAACGCTCGCCAGATTTCAACGGTGACCGGTGCCCACCCTCCTTTCCTGCAGCGATGCCCTCGGTTAACGAAAGCATTAACATAATATAATCGCTCTGTCCCAGATAGTCCACCCAATAAGAGCCGCTCGCCCGGCAGGTGTCAATCTTTTTGCAGCGCCCTGATTCAATACTTCGTGTATTTCCTTGGACCTCTTGCTCCTGGATCCTGGCCGGCGGGTTGATTGAGACGGCCTCGGGCAGGCGATACTGCGGTGGCGATGCACCAAATTATACCAGGCAAAGAAGGTCTGGGAGCAACGGTGTGCATGACAATCAAAAAATGCCCCCTGCTGGCAATTGCAAAACAACCTTCCCCATGGTGGTCAGAAGGCCGGACTGACGACCTCCAGAGGCCTGGAGTGCACCTGCTGAGGCTTCTCCTGGGGCTGGGTCGCACGCAACCCGGCCGCCGGCAGCAGTTCCTGCAGCCGATATTGCCGCCGGCGCCGGTGCGGGTTGGTTTTCTGCCGGAGGCGCTGCTGGAACCAGGCCTCGGCCTGGGCCAAAGTGGGGAACTCCCAGACCTGCCGATGCCAGACGCGGCCACCGGCGCCGCTGGCCTTGCCCACCCGGAAGGCCGTGGGAGTTCTTTCAATCCAAATGATGTAGAAGGCCTGCCGGGGGCTGGCCGGGGCCAGGAGGAAAGCGGATTTCAGAACAGCCATATACCCTCAGAGGTGGAGGGGAACTTTCATGCCGCGCCGAGCCACAACAGGTCCACCCCCCATCTGGCGGCGGCACTGCGGAGTTCCGGGTCGCCGGTAACCAGGCAAGCCGCCAATTCCTGCGCCAAACCCAAGCCAAAGGCATCCGCATATGATAAGCCGCCGGCCGCTTTGAGGCGTGCCGCGGCTTCGACGCGAGGCCAGGAGGCCTCGACGATGGTGAGTC
>Ga0315298_1001501_pt1 | contig 42439 bp, 45 predicted proteins | sample WHS_1_MG_FD_203077 | JGI IMG/M metagenome (GOLD analysis project Ga0315298, IMG submission 203077) | Extremophilic microbial mat communities from Washburn Hot Springs, YNP, Wyoming, USA - WHS_1_MG | ecosystem: Environmental > Aquatic > Thermal springs > Hot (42-90C) | place: USA: Wyoming... | reverse complement strand
AACGACCGAAAAAAGCATTGGGCGGCTTAACGCCATCGGCCTACGCAAAGCAATTGGCAAGAAAATCGGTTATAGTATCATCGGACTCTAAATCCCCGTGCTACTGAAAACAGGGGGGACGTCGCCGGAACCAACTCATGCAGGAGAAACTCTGGCAAACAGACCTTCCTGCAGCATCGGACGGCAACCAGGTTCGCAATGGCTTGATTCAGGAGCGATTCGGGTTCAAGATGCGGAATATCCGGATAGAAATAAAATAAAAGCTCTCTTGATGTCAAATGTAACGCCACCTGATGAGCCTTGACGAAGGACATGGTGGATGATGGGGGGATAATGACAAAAACATCAAATCGTCCATTGGCTCATGTGCGGCAAATTCCAGAAGGCGCTTGGGTTGAGCATTTTCTGGACGTGCATCTTTACGCCGTTGCAAAACTTGCAGGCGAATTTGCCGCTGTCTTTGATAGCCAGGACTGGGCGCGCCTGTCTGGCTTGTGGCACGACCTCGGAAAATTCCGCGAAAAGTTTCAGAAATACATCAAAACCGTCAGCGGCTACGATGCTGAAGCACACATAGAAGGAGGAGCGCCGGGACGTGTGGATCACTCCACCGCAGGCGCAATCCATGCCATCGAGAAGCTGGGGCCGCAAGGGCGGATCATCGCTTACCTGATCGCCGGACATCATGCTGGGCTGCCGGATTGGAATGGAGAAACCGTCTCGCTTTTCCAGCGACTGAACGACGGCAAAGCGAAAGGCTATCTGCAAGAAGCGTTACACGCTTCCCCATCTACCGACATCCTCAACCAGCCTCACCCCGCATCAATGCCGCCGCAAGGCTCACTGGCACTGTGGATCAGGATGCTGTTCTCTTGCCTAGTGGAAGCAGACTTTCTCGACACCGAGGCCTTTATGGACGAGCGCAGAAAAGAACTGCGCGCGGGCTATCCATCGCTGGCCGAACTGCAATCTTCTTTCGATCTGCACATGGCGGACAAAGCTGCCAACGCAAAGAATAGCCCCGTCAATCGCACTCGTGCCGACATTCTGCGCCAGTGTCGCGAAAAAGCCACTCAGCCACCGGGCCTGTTTTCGCTCACCGTGCCGACTGGCGGTGGCAAGACGCTTTCCAGCATGGCATTCGCGCTGAATCATGCAGTGCATCACGGCAAGCGGCGCGTAATCTACGTCATCCCCTACACCAGTATTTTGGAGCAGACAGCAAATATATTTCGCGAGATTTTTGGCAAAGAAAACGTCATCGAACACCACAGCAACCTCGACCCGGACAAGGAGGATTCGCGCTCGCGCCTCGCGACGGAAAACTGGAACGCGCCCATCATCGTCACCACTAACGTACAGTTTTTCGAGTCGTTGTTCGCATCAAAAACCAGCCGCTGCCGCAAGCTGCACAACATCGTAAACAGCGTAGTAGTGCTGGATGAGGCGCAGTTGCTGCCGCCGGAATTCCTCGCCCCCATCCTGCATGTGATGCAGGACCTGACGCGCAACTACAAGGTTAGCTTCGTGCTTTCCACCGCCACGCAACCCGCCTTCTCGCCGCGCCCGAAATTCGCCGGTCTCAAAGACGTGAGCGAACTGATGGACAACCCCGGCCAGCTCTATGCCGACCTCAAGCGAGTCGAAGCCGAACTGCCCGCCGACTTCAGTGCTCCGTGCACTTGGGAATCCATCGCTGGCGAATTGCTGCAACACGATTCCGTGCTGTGCATCGTCAACTCGCGCAATGACTGCCGCGAACTGCATGGGCTGATGCCAAAGGACACCATCCACCTTTCCGCTCTGATGTGCGGGCAACATCGCAGCCAAGTCATCTCCGAAATCAAGCAACGCCTGAAAGATGGCATCCCCACGCGAGTCGTCAGCACGCAGTTGGTCGAAGCCGGTGTGGACATGGATTTTCCTGTCGTCTATCGCGCGCTGGCCGGGCTCGATGCCGTGGCGCAAGCCGCCGGGCGCTGCAATCGCGAAGGTGCATTGCCTGGCATGGGCAAAGTCGTCGTGTTCGTGCCGCCCAAACCCTCCGCCCCCGGCTTGCTGCGCAAGGCACAACAAAGCGGACAGGAAATTATGCGGCTGACCGAAGGCGACCCGCTCACACGCGAACGCTTCGAAAGCTATTTTCGCCACTACTACGCAAGCCTCAACAGTTTGGATACAGAGGGCATCATCAGACTCCTGGATATGCACAACCAGGCCGAGGCAAGGAAAGCCGAATTCAACTTCCGCACCGCCGCCGAAAAATTCCGGCTGATTGATGAAGAGGGCCAGACCGCAGTCATCGTGCTCTATGGCGAAAGTGAGAAACTGATCGCTGCGCTCGAAGCCAGCCGCAACATGGAGCCGCACCAGCGGCGCGGTTTGCTGCGCAAGCTGCAACGTTACACGGTCAACATTCGAGAGTATGAGAGCAAAAAACTACTGGACAGCCGAGACATCCGGGAAGTCTTTCCCGGTGTGCATGTGCAAAACTCGGACACGCTCTATCATCCGCTGCTAGGGTTATTGACGAGCAAAGACATCGTATTTGATCCGGCGCAAGGCGTCGTTTAAGCAAGGGGGGAAAATGAGAACTTATTGTCTTGAAGTCAGCGGCGATTTCGCCTGCTTCACCCGCCCGGAAATGAAGGTTGAACGGGTCAGTTACGACGCGATGACGCCATCTTCTGCCCGCGCGGTGTTCGAATCCATCCTGTGGAAACCGGCTATACGCTGGCACGTCGAGAAGATCGAAGTGCTCAAGCCGATCCGCTGGATTTCCATACGGCGTAACGAAGTCGGCGCGGTCGTCTCGGTGCGCAATGCGCAAGAGGCGATGAACAAGGGCTCCGGTTCGCTCGGCCTGAACATCGAGGACGAACGCCAACAGCGCGCCGGGCTGTTCCTGCGCGACGTGGCCTACCGCATTCACGCGCGTTTCGAACTGCTGACAAACGCCGGGGAGAACAACAGCATGGGCAAGTTCCTCGATATGTTCGAGCGCCGCGCCGAGAAAGGGCAATGCGTGAACCAGCCCTATCTCGGCTGCCGCGAGTTCGCCTGCGATTTCCGCCTGATCGACACCGCGCAGCCACAAGCCACCCCCATCGCGGAAACGCGCGATCTCGGGTGGATGCTGCACGACATGGACTACACCAAATCTACCGACCCGCAGCCGCGCTTCTTCAAGGCGAAACTCGAAAGCGGGGTGTTGCGCGTCCCGGCTTGGGACAGCGAGGAGGTGCGAGGATGATTTTGCAAGCGCTCAACGAGTATTACCAACGCAAGACCCGCATGCCGGACAGCGATCTTGCCCCGCCGGGCTTCGAGCACAAGGCAATTCCGTACCTTGTTGTGCTGACGGCAAAAGGCGAGTTCGCCGGATTTGACGACACGCGAGAAGGCGAAGGAAAGAAGAAGGTTGCCAAGTCCTACCTCGTACCACAAGGTATCAAACGCTCATCCGGCGTTGCCGCCAATCTGTTGTGGGACAGCCCCGGATACGTGTTCGGCATCGACAGCAAAGGCAAACCGGAACGCGCCCGCGAACAGCAACTGGCCTTCGTCGAGGCCATACGCTCACGCCTCCCTGAATCCGGCGATGCAGGCATTCGCGCCGTACTGGCATTCCTCGAACGCGGAGACTTTGCGAAGGTGTTCGAGCATCCGCTGTGGGCTGAGATTCTGGAAACCGGTGCAAACCTGACCTTCCGGCTGGAAGGCGACGCCTTGCCGGTGTGCGAACGCGAAGCAGTGGCGAAGGTACTGACTGCCGCCGATGCCGATTCCAAAGGGAGCGCCGCCCTGTGTCTGGTGTCGGGCAAAATGGATGTCATCGAGCGCCTGCATCCTTCCGTCAAGGGCGTGTGGGGCGCGCAAAGTTCCGGAGCCAGCATCGTCTCGTTCAATCTCGACGCATTCAGTTCCTACGGCAAGACACAGGGCAACAACGCCCCTGTGGGAAAACGCGCCGTGTTCGCCTACACCACCGCGCTCAACCACCTGCTGGCAAAAGGCTCGAAGCAACGCATCCAGGTGGGCGATGCCTCCACCGTGTTCTGGGCCGCGACTCCGGGGCATCCGATGGAAGAGCTGTTTCCAGGATTCTTCGGCGAACCCTCCAAGGACAATCCCGATCTCGGTACGGGCGCTGTCGCCACCTTGCTGAACGCACCGAAAACCGGCGTGGGCAGTTTCGAAGAAGACGATACCCGCTTCTACGTGCTGGGCCTCGCGCCCAACGCCGCCCGCATCGCCGTGCGCTTTTGGCATGTCAAAACCGTGGGGGAACTGGCCGTCAACATCCGCCGCCACTTCGACGACCTCAGCATCGTCCACGCCCCACACGAACCGGAAACGCTCTCGCTGTTCCGCTTGCTGGTTTCGACTGCCACGCTGGGCAAGGCGGAGAATATCCCGCCCAACCTCGGCGGCGATGTGATGCGCAGCGTGATCGAAAACCTGCCCTACCCGCAAACCCTGCTCGCAGGTAGCGTTCGCCGCATCCGCGCCGAACAGGAAGTCACTTACCCGCGCGCCGCGATCATCAAGGCGTGCATCAACCGTTACTCTGGAAAGGAGGAACTCAAGGTGTCACTGGACGAAAACAACACGAATACCGCTTACCGGCTGGGCAGGTTATTCGCGGTGCTGGAACGCATACAGGAGCGCGCCAGCCCCAACCTCAATGCAACGATACGCGACCGCTATTACGGCGCGGCATCCAGTACGCCGGTCACGGTTTTTTCGACGCTGCTAAAACTGAAAAACCATCACCTCGCCAAGCTAGACAACAAGGGAGAAGCCATAAATTACGAAAAGCTGCTCGGGCAGATCATGGATGGCATCGCCGATTTTCCCGCACACCTCGACCTGCAAAACCAGGGCCGTTTCGCCATAGGCTACTACCACCAGCGGCAAGCCTTCTTCACCAAATCCGATTCCACCAACAAGGGAGAGTAATCATCATGGCACTGAACAATCGTTATGACTTCGTTTTGCTTTTCGACGTGAAAGATGGCAACCCCAACGGCGACCCGGACGCGGGTAACCTGCCCCGCGTGGATGCGGAAACCGGGCGCGGCTTGGTAACGGACGTGAGCCTCAAGCGCAAGGTGCGCAACTTTGTCGGCCTCGTCAAAGGCGAACAGCCGCCGTTCGAAATTTACGTCAAGGAAAAGGCGATCCTAAACAAGCAGCACGAACGCGCCTATCAAGCCATTCCGGGCGGCACGGAGGCGCTTACTGGCGATGACAAGAAACGTAAAGGTGGCGACAAGGTAACTGAGGCGCGCGACTGGATGTGCAAGAACTTCTACGACGTGCGCACCTTCGGCGCGGTGATGTCCACCGGCGTGAATTGCGGGCAGGTTCGCGGCCCTGTGCAACTGACGTTCGCCCGCTCGGTTGACCCCATCGTGGCGCAAGAACATTCCATCACCCGCATGGCCGTCGCCACCGAAGCTGAAGCCGAAAAGCAGTCCGGCGACAACCGAACCATGGGCCGCAAATTCACCGTCCCCTACGGCCTCTACGTTGCCCACGGCTTCGTTTCCGCCCATCTCGCCAATCAGACCGGCTTCTCTGAAGAAGACCTCGAACTGCTGTGGCAGTCGCTCGCCAACATGTTCGAGCATGACCGCTCCGCCGCTCGCGGCGAGATGGCAACTCGCGGGCTGTACGTCTTCAAGCACGACAGCGAATTGGGCAACGCTCCCGCGCATAGCCTTTTCGCCCGCATCCAGCCCAAGCTCAAGGAGGACGTCACCGTTCCGCGAGACTTCGGCGACTACACTGTCATGGTTGACAAAAATGACCTTCCGCAGGGTGTATCATTGATGCGTGTGGTGGGCTAGATAAAGGAGAGCTTATGAACGAAATTCTTTTTCTTGTGGAGCAGGCTCCCGAAGGCGGTTTCATCGCGCGGGCGCTGGGCGAGTCGATTTTCACCGAGGCCGATACCTTGCCTGAATTGCGCCTGATGGTTCAGGAGGCGGTACATTGCCATTTCGACGAACAGGACATGCCCAAGATCATCCGCCTGCACATCGTGCAGGAAGAGGTCATGGCCGCATGAGGCTGCCACGCGACTTGACTGGCGCCGAGTTAATCAGGCGTCTTTCGAAGCTTGGATACAGGCAAACGCGTCAGACCGGCAGTCACATCAGGGTGACATGCGACACACCGAGGCAGCATCACGTTACCATTCCTCTACACGATCCGCTGCGGATAGGAACTCTTGCCGCCATTCTCGCCGATGTGGCCGAAGCGCACGGAATGGATCGGAATGATCTGTTGGAGCGGATGTTTTCCTGAATGGAACTCCAGGACCCCATCATGCTCTCCGCTCTCCAGCACTGGAGCTATTGCCCGCGCCAGTGCGGGCTGATCCATCTGGAGCAAGCATTCGAGGAGAACGTCCACACCATGCGCGGCAATGCGGCACACGAAAGGGTGGATAAGCCGGGATTCGAAAATTTCGAAGGAGTCAGAAGCGAACGCGCCCTGCCAATCTGGTCGGAAAGACTGGGGCTGACCGGGAAATGCGACGTGGTTGAATTCCACCCGGACGGGCGTATCTTCCCTGTCGAATACAAGCACGGCAAGAAGCGCGAGAAACTCCACGACGAGATTCAGCTTGCCGCGCAAGCAATGTGCCTGGAAGAAATGACAGGCAAGATTATTACGCATGGCGCGATTTACCATCACGGATCGCACCGCAGACGCGAAGTGGCGATCACACCAGAACTCAGGCAAAAGGTCAGGGAAACCGCCGCTGACATCCGAGGCATGCTGGATTCCGCCAAGCTCCCGCCCCCGGTCAACGATGTGCGCTGCAAGGAATGTTCGCTGATAGAGATATGTCAACCCGGAGCGGTATCCGCGCATGATGCGCAGCATGGAATGCTTAATTCCCTTTTCGACGTGGAGTCCTGAATGGCACGCCAGATCCTCAACACCCTTTACGTCATGACTCCCAATGCCTATCTCCACTTGGAGAACGACACGTTGCGCGTGGACGTGGAGCGCGAGAAGAAGCTGCAAGTTCCGCTGCATCACCTGGGCAGCGTGGTGTGTCTGGGCAACATCATGGTTTCACCTGCGCTCATGCACCGCTGCGCGGATGAGGGCATCAGTCTGGTGTTGCTCGATCATAACGGCAGATTCAAGGCAAGACTGGAAGGATCTGTCTCGGGGAACATATTGCTGCGCCAAGCGCAGCATTCACAGGCATCAAATGAGAATTTCGCCCTGACTATCGCCCGTTCAGTCATCGCTGGAAAACTGCGCAATTCGAGACAGGTTCTGATGCGCGGTGCTCGCGAATCCCGCGATGATAGGGACCGAAAGATACTGGAAGATACTGCAGGACTCCTGGCAGGATCAGTCAGAAACATCCCCCATGCATCTGATCTGGATTCGCTCAGGGGAATCGAAGGGGATGCCGCAAAAACCTATTTTTCAGCAATGAACAGTCTACTCCGAGCGGACGCTCGGAAACATTTTTCCATGGACGGCCGTACCCGCCGCCCGCCACGAGATCGATTCAATGCACTGATTTCGTTTCTTTATTCGATGGTGATGAACGACTGCCGCTCCGCTCTGGAATCGGTCGGACTCGATCCTCAGCTCGGCTTCCTGCATGCTGTCCGTCCGGGGCGAGCGGCATTGGCGCTCGATCTGATGGAAGAATTCAGATCCATCCTGGCAGATAGGCTAGCACTGACTTTGATCAACCGAGGCCAGATCACGGCATCCGATTTCGCCGCTCGCGAAGGCGGTGCCATACTGTTGGAAGGGGAGGCGCGCCGGGCCGTCGTCGTAGCCTATCAGGAACGCAAACACGAAGAAATCACCCATCCCCTGCTCGATTCTAAATTGCCCTTGGGTTTGCTTCCCCAAGTTCAGGCCCGTTTCATGGCAAAGAGCATAAGGGGCGAGATGGAATCCTACATCCCTTTCCTGGTAAAGTGAAATGTTGATCATTGTGACTTATGACGTTTCCACCGATACTCGCGAAGGGCGAAGAAGATTGAGGCGCGTCGCCAAAATATGCGAGGGAATCGGACAGCGGGTGCAGAAATCCGTATTCGAATGTCGCGTGGATCTGATGCAGTATGAGGAACTCGAAAGGAAGCTGCTTTCCGAGATCGACTTGGGGGAAGACAATCTCAGGCTCTATCGCTTGACCGAACCCGTCGAAATGCATGTAAAAGAATACGGCAATTTCAAGGCCGTGGATTACGAAGGCCCTCTGGTCATATGAATTCGCGAATCTTGAGCGGCAGCGAAAACCCGGGATGTTCGCGCGCCGTTCAATACGATGAAATCATGAGATTTTCTAAACCATTTCAGCCAAAACCAACCTCCAGTACGTCAGATTTCCGGAGGTTCGCGCATCCCAACCAAAATTATTTTTGGTATCATCAAGTTGCAACTGTACTGTAGCGCCCGTTCTTCGGGACGGGCGAGGATTGAAACTTGACGAAAGGTAATGAAACATGGCTATCAATAACGTAGCGCCCGTTCTTCGGGACGGGCGAGGATTGAAACATTATTTCCATTGCGCCCCACTTTGACACGCTCGTAGCGCCCGTTCTTCGGGACGGGCGAGGATTGAAACATACCATGAAAATCAAACTTTATTTCCCGGAATCAGGGTAGCGCCCGTTCTTCGGGACGGGCGAGGATTGAAACGCAAACGTGCTGCCTGGATCAACTCTCATGACTGACGTAGCGCCCGTTCTTCGGGACGGGCGAGGATTGAAACTTCAATACCCGTCGCGCCGCCGCTTTGATCACAGGTAGCGCCCGTTCTTCGGGACGGGCGAGGATTGAAACTCGAAGGACTACGTGCGCGAGTTGCGCCACGAAAACGTAGCGCCCGTTCTTCGGGACGGGCGAGGATTGAAACTGCATCTTCGGCGGCGGCGTCAATGTCCCCGCGCGTAGCGCCCGTTCTTCGGGACGGGCGAGGATTGAAACACCTGTACCACGCACAATCCCTGCCGCTCGGTCGGGTAGCGCCCGTTCTTCGGGACGGGCGAGGATTGAAACTTGAGACTTACGCCAACACTGGCTCCCAACCTGGGTAGCGCCCGTTCTTCGGGACGGGCGAGGATTGAAACCCCGCTGTTGGTACAGGCCATCCGGCGCGGCGTCGTAGCGCCCGTTCTTCGGGACGGGCGAGGATTGAAACGCTCCAAGTCGTCCCGTGAAAACTGACGGCCTTCGGTAGCGCCCGTTCTTCGGGACGGGCGAGGATTGAAACTTCCCTGCTATAAAAAGGGTTCCTGTCGCAGACCTGAGTAGCGCCCGTTCTTCGGGACGGGCGAGGATTGAAACCGCGTAGGTTTGTCCTGTGGATTCAAGCGTGGCCGTAGCGCCCGTTCTTCGGGACGGGCGAGGATTGAAACACGCAAGCCTGCAAGAATGCCCAACTGAAGGTGCGGTAGCGCCCGTTCTTCGGGACGGGCGAGGATTGAAACGCGTTGTCGCGGGCGAATAACCGGAAAGGTGGGAGGTAGCGCCCGTTCTTCGGGACGGGCGAGGATTGAAACACCACCTACCAGCTACAGCAGGCCAGCGCCCTGCGTGTAGCGCCCGTTCTTCGGGACGGGCGAGGATTGAAACACGCATAACTACGTTAAACAGTCACGCTGGACTGGTAGCGCCCGTTCTTCGGGACGGGCGAGGATTGAAACAAGCGGTACAACGCCAAGAACCCGGAGCGGGGCGGCGTAGCGCCCGTTCTTCGGGACGGGCGAGGATTGAAACTCAAAATTAATAGCCTTGCGGCAGGAGTGGAGAGGTAGCGCCCGTTCTTCGGGACGGGCGAGGATTGAAACTCCACCAGCGTCACCGTTGCCGACGGCACCGCCCGTAGCGCCCGTTCTTCGGGACGGGCGAGGATTGAAACATTATTTCCAGAGCGCCTACCACTTGCGAAACATGTAGCGCCCGTTCTTCGGGACGGGCGAGGATTGAAACACGTTTGCTCTGATGATCGCGCTGCGCGGGGCGCAGTAGCGCCCGTTCTTCGGGACGGGCGAGGATTGAAACCGTCTGACGTCACCACCAACCCCAATACCATCCCGGTAGCGCCCGTTCTTCGGGACGGGCGAGGATTGAAACTGATGCCATGCGGTAATTGCGGCGAAAGTCCAGCCGTAGCGCCCGTTCTTCGGGACGGGCGAGGATTGAAACTTCAAATCGGCTCGCAATACATCGCCGACCCTAAAGTAGCGCCCGTTCTTCGGGACGGGCGAGGATTGAAACTCAACCAAGGCGAGGATTCGACCTTCGAGGAGGATGTAGCGCCCGTTCTTCGGGACGGGCGAGGATTGAAACTCCCGTTGAGAGTGCCGCAAGCGCATTGACACCCGTAGCGCCCGTTCTTCGGGACGGGCGAGGATTGAAACCCCTGGATGCTCGAAGTCACGAAGAACGCGCCACGTAGCGCCCGTTCTTCGGGACGGGCGAGGATTGAAACTACCCGAGCAGCAAGACGTGCTCGGCCTGCGGTCATGTAGCGCCCGTTCTTCGGGACGGGCGAGGATTGAAACTACGAGCCAGCCCACAAGCGCAACGGCAAGCCCTTGTAGCGCCCGTTCTTCGGGACGGGCGAGGATTGAAACATCGCCAGCGGCGGCTTGCTTAAAAACGTGCTGCGGTAGCGCCCGTTCTTCGGGACGGGCGAGGATTGAAACCTCTTTAAGATCGGCGCTTTTGGAGTTGGCACCGGTAGCGCCCGTTCTTCGGGACGGGCGAGGATTGAAACCAAAGATTGATTTTCCAAGACGCTCGGCATCATTGGGTAGCGCCCGTTCTTCGGGACGGGCGAGGATTGAAACGCGGCAAGGGTGGAATCACACTGAACCGCGATACGGTAGCGCCCGTTCTTCGGGACGGGCGAGGATTGAAACCAATTGCTACCTAAGACAGCAGCTTGGCTGGGCGGTAGCGCCCGTTCTTCGGGACGGGCGAGGATTGAAACCCATAGACTCATCGGCCTCGCTCATTTGGAGTCTGTAGCGCCCGTTCTTCGGGACGGGCGAGGATTGAAACCCGTAAGCCGTCAGGATGTTGGTGATCGTTGTTTGGTAGCGCCCGTTCTTCGGGACGGGCGAGGATTGAAACCTGATGCAGCTTGTCGTGTTGATCGAGTCTCATCGTAGCGCCCGTTCTTCGGGACGGGCGAGGATTGAAACACGCCAAGGCGCTCGCATACCAGGAGCACCACAAGGGTAGCGCCCGTTCTTCGGGACGGGCGAGGATTGAAACGCGGCGACCTGAGCGACATCACCGGCGACCTGAGTAGCGCCCGTTCTTCGGGACGGGCGAGGATTGAAACATCATCAACAAAGGCCTTGAATATGCGGGCAAATCGTAGCGCCCGTTCTTCGGGACGGGCGAGGATTGAAACATGTCCGTATCTTCACCCAGGATCCCGCTGCGGAGTAGCGCCCGTTCTTCGGGACGGGCGAGGATTGAAACATCGAATACGGACGCACCATCAACGGTAAGCGAATGTAGCGCCCGTTCTTCGGGACGGGCGAGGATTGAAACAACAATGTCCAGGAAGAGCTGCTATCAGTGATCGAGTAGCGCCCGTTCTTCGGGACGGGCGAGGATTGAAACGCAATGGAGAACTGGCAACCTACGCCATTGTAGCGTATCCGGGGTGAGAGAGGGAGCTACAACTTGTAGATCGATGCATCCTTGAGAGAGCGCCGCTCCGCCCTGATCACGGCGGCGGTGATCGGAAAAATTGATGTGCGGGAGTTTGACCTCGCGCTTTAAATTGTTATAACATAGTTATAATTTTATGGGGCTTATCATGCGAACAAGTTTGAGAAAAGTGGGCAATTCTCGCGGGATCATTATTCCTGCCGCATTGTTGGCGGCTTGCGGGATGGTCGACGAGGTGGATATTCGTCTGGAAGGGAAAAATCTGCTGATTGCGCCGGTGAGTGCCTTGCGCGCAGGCTGGTTTGATGGCTACAAGGCAGATGCAGATATGGAGCCCTTGACGGCCTTGCCAGTAGATGAAGGCGATGAGGAATGGGTGTGGTAAAGCGCGGTGAGGTATATTGGGTTAATCTCGACCCGACCATAGGCACGGAAATTAAAAAAACACGACCGGCTCTGGTGATCTCTCCGGATGATCTGAATGCTGCGCTTCCACGTGTCATCATAGCACCGCTGACCAGTCAGGGGCAGCCGCTGGGTTGTCGCCCGGAGGTGACGTTTGCAGGAAAATCAGCGCGTATTTTGCTCGATCAACTCCGCTCGGTGGATAAACATCGTCTGGCCGGAAAGATGGGCGAGATTGAATTTTCGGTATGGCATCAGGTGCTGCTGGAGATGTTGAGTTAGGGAAGCTCTGAACAAGTCGCACGTGAGCCGTGTTGCTGGGAAAACGGAGCGAAGCGTAGTTTCGAGGTACGGCCAAATCGAGATGATCGCGCGGAGCACGATGCCAATTCGAGTATTAACGGAATGGAGTGCGCCCGAGACATTGACCGGGATCAGTCGAAGGGCACGCCTACAATCGCTTTCAGAATCAGCTTGTCTGAAAAGCTGGAGAATCCCCGGCCAAGCCCCAAATTCAGATCCCAGCCTGAAATATCGGTATCGAGAACGGCATAGAGCGTCTGACTTTGCTGGAAAAAATAGCCCGGCTGGCTCATGGGTCCTATTCCGTTGTAGCTTTCGAATCCCAGTTTGTATTTTTCACTGACTGCATAGGCCACCTTGGTATCCAGCTCCAGGGTTGCCGGGACAGGGGCCGGCCCTGATATCGGCCAGTCGATGTTGGCGTTGAAGGCAACAGTCCACAGCCCGGTGCGATAACCGTAAATTCCCTTCAACTCGGCATTCCACGGATTCTGGTCCACGCTCGCACTGACCTTCCCGACTTCAAGATTCGCGCCCCAGAAATAAGCCTGTTCCGGCTCTTTTGGGGCGATGAATTTCAGCCTGACCTTTTCTCCATTTGCCGTTATTCCGGAAGCCTGCTGGTAAGCCGTCAGGAAGTACGCCCCGAGTTCGAACGACGGAGTCAGCCCATACGACAGTTCAGGTGTAAGCCGATAGACATGCACCGGGGGAACAGCCCCGGGATAGTCCGGGACGCCGCTTCCGGAAAAGACGTAATTGTTGTGCAAATCGAGTCCGAATTTTCCCGGCTCATCCATCTCGTCCATGTAAACCTGGATTTCTTCTGGAGCAGCCCGGCAATCCGCACAGAAAAATGCAAAAGAGGCCACTATGATCGGAACTGAAACACAACGCATCATGGCAAAGTTCAAAAAAATGGGATTTCTCAACCGTGGTGATGTGATTATCTTACTTATCCAGAATTAATCCAGAGTTAAAATCGACGAGGGCCTGTCAACTTTCGAGCAATATGGACTATAAAAGAAGCTCCAACCAAAGGAGGGAGACATGGAAACCGACAAGCTTCTGGAAAACAACCAGCGCTATTCGAAAGGAGATGCGCCGCACAAACCGAATTACCCGGGCAAGCAGCCCATCCAGCCGTCCAAAAGAGTCGCCGTGGTGGCCTGCATGGATGCAAGGCTGGATGTCGAAGACCTCTTGGGGCTCCAGACCGGGGAAGCCCACATCATCAGGAACGCAGGGGGCGTGGTGACCGAGGATGCGATACGCTGCCTGATCATTTCGCATCATCTGCTCAATACCAGGGAAATCATCCTGATCCACCACACCCGCTGCGGCATGCTCGCCTTCACCGACGATTTGCTGAAAGCAGGACTCGAAGGCGATCCCGCTTCCGGGAAACTGCTCGGCCAGGCTACCGGGCGCAAATTCGCAAGCCTCGGGAAATCCTCGTCCAGCCCCCAGGCCTTCCATGCCTTCCGGGGGGCTATCGAACCGCTCGACTCTCCGCGCAGCGAAAAAAGCACCGAGCGCCTGGAATGGGACGTGAGGCGCGGCATGTCGATCATCCTGAACCATCCCTGGATTCCCACCGAGGGAGAAGATGCGGTCACCGTGCGCGGCTTCATTTACGATGTCGATACCGGGAAACTCGAGGAAGTGAAACACCCCGGCCCCATGGGATCCTTCGGCTGAAAGAATCCCGGCAGATTCTTCCACACTCTGGTAGAATGGGCGCAGCGGCATTGATCCAGTCCCTGCGCCGCTGCCTTTAGAACCCTATCCGCCTGCCAAGACTGGCGCCGTTTTCCGGCGACAGGCCGATTTTTTCAGGAACACCATGAGCTTTTCATCCCTCGGCTTGTCCGAAGCCATTCTCCGCGCGGTATCCGAGCGCGGCTATACTGAACCCACCCCCATCCAGAAGCAGGCGATCCCTGCCGTGCTATCCGGAGGCGACCTGCTCGCAGGCGCCCAGACCGGCACCGGCAAAACCGCGGGCTTCGTCCTGCCCATCCTGCACCGCCTGTCCAACAGAACCGTCAAGGGACCTTCGGAAGGGCGCCCCCCGATACGGGCGCTGATCCTGGTTCCGACCCGCGAACTCGCCGCCCAGGTCGAGGAAAGCGTGCGCGAATACGGCAAGCATCTGAAGCTCGCCTCGATGACGATGATCGGCGGGGTCAACATCAATCCGCAGATCTCCCGCCTGAGAAGCCGCGTCGACATCCTGGTGGCGACCCCCGGAAGACTGCTCGACCATGTGCAGCAGAAAACGCTGGACCTCTCCGGAATCGAAATCCTGGTGCTGGACGAAGCCGACCGCATGCTCGACATGGGCTTCATCCGCGACATCAGGAAGATTCTCGCATTGCTGCCGAAAAACCGGCAGAACCTGCTCTTCTCGGCAACCTTCTCCGACGAAATCAAGGCGCTTGCGGACGGACTGCTGAACAATCCCGCCATGATAGAAGTGGCAAAGCGCAACACCACGGCCGAGACCATCTCCCACAAGGTTTACCCGGTGGATCGCGACAGGAAGCGCCCACTCCTCGCCAGGCTCGTGCAGGAGCACAACTGGCATCAGGTCCTGGTGTTCACGAGAACCAAGCACGGCGCCAACCAGCTCGCAGAATACCTGACCAAGAACGGCATCAATTCCCTGGCGATCCACGGCAACAAGAGCCAGGCGGCCAGAACGCGCGCCCTGTCCGAATTCAAGGACGGCAGCCTGCAGGTTCTGGTCGCAACCGACATTGCCGCACGCGGCATCGACATCGCGGATCTCCCCCATGTGGTCAATTACGAGCTGCCCAATGTGCCTGAAGATTATGTGCACCGCATCGGACGAACCGGGCGCGCCGGGCAATCCGGAGAAGCGGTGTCTCTCGTCTGCGTCGACGAACTGAAGCTGCTCGCCGACATCGAAAGAGTGATCAAGCGGAAGATTCCCCAGGAAGTCGTGCCGGGATTCGAACCCGACAGGAACGCAAAACCCGAGCCGATCATGAAGCCGAGGGGACAGGGCCGTCCCCAGAATGCTGCTAATCGTCGCAATCAGGATTCCAGAGCGAGACGATAAAGCGCAGCCTGCCGGAAATTCCGGGAGCGCTGCGGCTCTCGAAGCCTACCGGCAGCTCGATCTTTCCGCCTTCGAGCAGCTTTCCGTCGAGCGAAGTCGCTGCGCGCCCCTGGTTGTCGCTCTGCCAGTCGCAGGCAACCTGCCAGTCTTCCCCTTCCATTGGCGGGACCATTTCCAGAACCAGTGAATCCTGGAAAAGGCAGCCGCCCTCGTAATGCTCGTCTGGCCAAATCCTGTTCTCGACCTCGTAATCCGGGACGCGTATCCTGAGCGTCATGCCGTAGGCGAGCGAAGGCCGGGCGGGATCGACTCGCGCACGGCTGGCCAGGAAAATGCTGGAAAGATGGAGACTCTTCTTCCCGGCCTCCCAGTCCCGATGCCTCAGGCAGGCCACCGAATCTTCCTCGGCCATTCTTCTGGTGAGATACCAGAGTTTCCCCCTGGGGGAAGCCAGCACCTCGAACTGGTAGAGCGCGTCCACTTTTTTCCCGGAGTCGCGCAGCTCCTGCACCCGGGGCGGCAAACCTATCCCGTCGATATCGACCCAGATGTCCACGCGCACGTCGCCGAACAGGAACCTGATCAGGTTCTGGTAGGACTCCTCGCTGTTGACGATGCCGAAATACCCGGAGTGCGAACGGTAGGCGAAAGCCTTGGCAGTGGGCAGGGAAGGATGGCCCGCTTCGTCCACGCCCCAGACCGAGGCGTTTTCTATTTTGACGAGACCGTCGCTGCCGTTCCCGGCGAAAGTTCGCGACAGCCCCTGCGCCACTTCGTAGTCGGCGCGGTTGGTGCCTATCATGCAAAAGAAGCGCGCAGAGGGAAAGGCAGTTTCCGGCAGCCAGTCGACCCGTCCGGTTTTCCGGTATAGATCGCGCATGTCCAGGTAATCCGCCATCCTTTCCCGGTTGAAGTTGCTCAGGTCGTTCGCGGAAAGCCACTTCGGAACGTTGATTCCCGCCATGTCTATGCCGTTGTGGGGAGTGGCGTAAGTGAATACCTTGTCGACGCATCGCCGCGCCTCGATTTTTCCCAGTTTAGGATTCTGCAGGAAGGCCCTGCATACCAGCCCGCCCATCGAGTGGGCGACGAGATGACAGCGGAAGTCGTCCTGCGTTGTCCCGTTTCCGGTATCCGCGCAGACGAAATCCCTGACGCGCAGGATCAGATCCGACAGCCCTGTCGCGAAATCCTCGATTTCCGGGGCTGGGCCTTCCCCGAGAAGGGTGGATGCGCTTTCGTAATAACGGTAGATGACGACGGACTTTCTCGGAATGGGCTCGGACCAGCCCTCGTCCATGATGTCGAGCCCTTCCCTGAAAGGGTCCTCGTAGCCGAAGTCGGAAGCGAGCCTCACCATGGGGGATTCGAAAACGTATTTTCTCGGCGGCCTTGTCCTGTCGGGGCTTGCGCGATAGACGGTGGAACCGAGATTGAAACCGCAAAAGGGATCGGCCGTGGTCTCGTCTATCTCTCCCTGCGACAGGGCATAACCGCGCACATAGATGATGGGATTGAAGCGCGTCTTCGCCATGCCGCCCCCTGCTTTCCTTATGCCTTATTCTGTATAGCAGAGAATAGGATGACGGAGCGCCCGCGGCAGAAAGCCCCTCAGAGGATTTCGAGCAACCCCTTCAGCGCGTGTTCGACCGCCTGATGCCTGACGCTTTCGCGGTCTCCCTCGAAATGCCTTTTCGCGGTTGCGACCCTGCCGCTCTTCAGCGCCCACCCGAAGCACACCGTTCCGACGGGCTTTTCAACACTCCCGCCGCCGGGGCCCGCAATGCCGGTGACCGCGACGGCAACATCGGCCCTGCTGTGCCTGATCGCACCCCGCGCCATCTCCCTTGCAGTCTCGACGCTCACCGCCCCGTAAATTTTCAGGGTATCCGGATTCACCCCGAGCATCTCGCGCTTGGCAACATTGGAATAGGTGATGAAACCGCGCTCGAACCAGGCAGAGCTCCCGGGTACCGATGTCAAAACTTCTCCCACCCATCCGCCGGTGCAGGATTCCGCTGTCGCGAGCAGCCACCCTTCCTGCTTAAGCACCTTTCCCAATTCGAGCGAGATTTCCCTGGTATCCATCAACCCATGAAAGACTTGAAAAGCGCGAGGCAAATCAGCGCATAAAAGGCTGCGAGCAAATCGTCGAACATCACGCCGAATCCGCCGTGCAGCATTCTGTCATAATAGGCTATCGGAGGCGGTTTTAAAATATCGAAAAAGCGAAACAGCAGAAAAGCGCCAGCCTGCCAGAACAATCCTTCCGGCGTGAAAAACAGCACCAGCAGGAAAGCCACGATCTCGTCGAACACGATGCCGGAATGATCGTCCTCGCCGATCGCCCTTCCCGTCTTGCCGCAAAGCCATATTCCGAGCAGGAAGAGCTGGGCGATGAAACCCAGGAAAAAAACATCGGACTGTCCGAACCAGGATTTCAGGTAGGCAAATATCGGAAAAGCGACCAGCGTGCCCATCGTGCCGGGGGCAATGGGAGACAGGCCAGAACCGAAACCGAACGAGAGGAAATGGGCCGGATGGGAGAGCACGAAGCGCCAGGTCGGCCTAACGGAAGTGTTCATATCCCGCCTTCCCCACCCTTTTCGCATTTCCAGCTTCATCCACGACGACGAGCCCCTCCCCTTCCCTTATCCTGCCCACCCGGGAAAGGCGGATTCCGAGCCTCTTTCCCATCGCTTCCAACAGCGCCGCTTTTTCAGGGGGCACGGTGAAGCACAGTTCGTAGTCGTCTCCGCCCGAGAGAATCGCGCGCTCGCCCAAAGGCGCCGTCCTGTATTTTTCCATGGTTTTCGAAACCGGCAGGGCTGCAAATTCGACCTCGGCGGAAACTTTCGAGCGCTCCAGGATGTGGGAAAGATCGGCACAGAAGCCGTCCGAGATATCTATCGCGCATTTCGAGATGCCGCAAAGGCCAAGCCCCAGTTCTACCCTCGGCACCGGGTCCCGCAGCGCCTTCAGACAAAACGCCGCATCGGCTTCATCGAGTTCGATCTCCCCCTGAAGATGTGCGAGTCCGAGTGCGGCATCCCCCAGGTTTCCCGAAACCCAGATCTCGTCCCCGATCATGGCACCACTACGCCGCAATGCGAATTCCGCATCGACTTCGCCCATGATCTGGACGCAGATGGCCAGCCCCCCCCGGGTCGTGTCGCCGCCGACGAGATCGACTCCGTAGTCCTGCGCCTGCATCATGAAGCCTCCGGAAAAAGCTTCCAGCCAGGATTCATTCGCTTCCGGGAGGGAAAGCGCGAGCGTGGCCCATCTGGGGTTCGCCCCCATCGCCGCCATGTCGGAGAGATTGACGGAAAGCGCCTTTTTCCCGAGCAGAAAGGGATCGTCCCCATGAAAAAAATGCGTCCCCTCGACGAGCATGTCGGTGGAAACCGCAATCGTCCTGCCGGATGCGATCAGGGCGCAGTCGTCGCCAACGCCCAGCAGTGCATTCGGTGAGGCTTTAGTGAAATAGCGTGCGATGAGCTCGAACTCGGCGATCAAGATGGCTTGCCGAATTCGGAAGAACGCAGGCGGGAAGCGAGCTTATCGAGCACCCCGTTCACATACCTGTGTCCGTCGGTGCCGCCGTAGAGTTTGGCGAGCTCGACTGCTTCGTTGATCACCACTCTGTAGGGAATGTCGATCTGGTGCTCGAGCTCATATGCGCCGATCAGCAGGATGGCGGATTCCACGGGGCTCAGCTCGGAAAAAGGCCGATCGAGATGGGGCTGGAGCGATTCCTGGAGTTTTTGCGCTTCCGAAATCGCTCCCTTCAGGAGCCTGGAGAAATAATCGCGATCGAGTTTCTGGAAATCCTCGTCCTCCCCGAACTGGGAAGTTATGGTCGCCGCATCCTCTCCCGAGAGCTTCCACTGGTAAAGACCCTTGAGAGCGGCTTCCCTCGCCTTGCTGCGCTTTCCCTTCATGACAGCTGGCGCATCAGGTTCGCCATTTCTATCGCGACGAGTCCGGCTTCCCTGCCCTTTTCGCTCATCCTGGAAAAAGCCTGGTCGTCGTCTTCGGTGGTGAGTATGCCGTTGGCAACCGGAATTCCCGTTTCAAGCTGGACTGTCATCACGCCGCGCGCCGACTCGTTCGAGACCACCTCGAAATGATAGGTCTCTCCCCTGATCACGGCGCCCAGGGCAACCAGCGCATCGTACTTTCCGCTCGCCGCGAGCTTGTTGAGCGCTGCCGGGGTTTCGAGCGCGCCGGGAACGGTGACGAGGATCATGTCGGACGGACTCACGCCATGGTGGGTGAGCGCCGCGACGCAACCGCTCAGCAGTCCTTCGGAAGCCTCGATGTTGAAGCGGCTCATGACGATGCCTATTCTGAGCCCCGATCCATCGAGATTCCTTTCGGTTTCGACTATGTTTTCATATTTCACCACGATCATCCCTTTCTGAATGCGTCGACCGATTCGACGAAACCCGTCACTTCGAGATCGAATCCCGTCATGCTGGGCATCTTCCTGGGAACGGCGAGAAGGCGCATTTTCCGCACCCCCAGATCCTTCAGGATCTGGGCGCCTATTCCGTAATTTCTCAGATCGACCTTGGATTCCACTTTCGGCCTGGTGAGCATTGCGCGCTCCCTCAGATCGCCCTCGCATTCCCTGCGCCCCAACAGCACGATCACGCCGGAATCGAGGCTGGAAATCGCTTCCAGCGCATCGTTCAGTTTCCAGGAGTGGGGACTCTTTTCCACGTCGAGCAGATCCATCACCGAAATCGGCTCATGCACCCTGACATGCGTTTCCTTTTCGGGATCAATCCCGCCTTTGACCAGGGCGAGATGGGTCTGGTTCGAGTTCCTGTCGAGATAGACGACCAGCCTGAATTCGCCGAAAGGGGTCCGGATGGGGCGCTCCGCCTCTCGGCTCACCAGAGATTCGGTCTGGTTTCGGTAGTGGATGAGGTCGGCAATCGCCCCGACCTTGAGCCCGTGCTCACGGGCGAATACCAGAAGATCGGGAAGCCGCGCCATTTCCCCGTCCTCCTTCAATATTTCGCAGATCACCGAAGCCGGCGTGAGCCCAGCGAGGGCTGCGAGATCGCATCCCGCCTCGGTATGCCCGGCGCGCACCAACACCCCGCCTTTTTGCGCCATCACGGGGAAGATATGACCGGGCTGGACGATGTCTTCGGGCCTCGCATCCCGCGCCACCGCAGCCTGCACGGTTCTCGCCCTGTCGGCAGCGGAAATGCCGGTCGTCACGCCCTTCGCCGCTTCTATGGAAACCGTGAAATTGGTTCCCATGGGCGCACGATTGGCGGAGACCATGAGCGGCAGGTTCAGTTGCCTGCAGCGCTCTTCGGTGAGGGTGAGGCAGATCAGTCCGCGGCCGAATCTCGCCATGAAATTGATCGCCTCGGGCGTGACGAAATCGGCGGCCATGACGAGGTCGCCCTCGTTCTCCCTGTCCTCCTCGTCGACGAGGACGACCATCTTCCCGGCTTTCAGGTCTTCGATGATGTGCTGTATCGGGCTCAGAGTCATGTCAGAACATCGGTTTCTTCTCGACCTGCAGGTAGCGCTGTGCCCCGCCCATGATCTCGGCTTCCGCCTCTTCCACGCCGACCCATCCGTCCACCTTGACCCATTTCCCTTTTTCGAGATCCTTGTAATGCTCGAAAAAATGGCTGATCTGCGCCAGAGTCAACTCCGGCAGATCGGATATGGCATGCACGCTACGGTAGAGCGTACAGAGCTTGTCGATCGGAACGGCGAGAACCTTGCCGTCCTGTCCGGACTCGTCCGTCATCTTGAGCATGCCTATCGCGCGGCATCTCACCACGACGCCGGTCATCAGGGGAACGGGGCTCAGCACCAGAACGTCGACGGGATCGCCATCGTCGGACAGGGTATGGGGAATATAGCCGTAATTGCAGGGATAATGCATCGCCGTCGACATGAAGCGGTCGACGAACATCGCCCCGGTTTCCTTGTCGACTTCGTACTTGATGGGATCCCCGTTCATCGGAATCTCGATGATAACGTTGAAATCGCGGGGAATGTCCCGCCCCGAATTGACCCTGTCCAGATTCATGAAAACTGCCCTTCGATATTATGGGAAATCAGTATTATATAATGGCGGCAGGCGAAATCATGAATTCTGGAGCATCGCCACCCGAAATCTGTTAAATTTGTGCGACCAAACTCCGACAGGCCTGCCTTGACGCCAGACCAATATTGCCAGGAAAAGGCCGCGAAAAGCGGCTCGAGCTTCTATTACAGCTTTCTTTTCCTCCCGCCTGAAAAGCGGCACGCCATCACGGCCCTGTATGCCTTTTGCAGGGAAATCGACGACGTCGTGGACGAATGCAGCGATCCTGCCGTGGCAAGAGCGAAACTCGCCTGGTGGCGTGAAGAGATCGGCAAGGTATTTTCAGGAAACCCGGAACATCCCGTCGGGCGCGCCCTGCAGTCGGTCGCATCGCGCCACGACCTGCCCGTCGAACTCTTCAGCGAGATCATGGACGGCATGGAAATGGATCTGGATCAGGCCCGCTATCCGGACTTCAAGTCGCTTCAGCTCTATTGCTACCGGGTGGCGAGCGTCGTCGGCCTGCTCTCCGCAGAAATCTTCGGCTTCGAAAACCGGAAAACGCTGGATTACGCGCACGACCTCGGCATCGCGCTGCAACTCACCAATATCATTCGCGATGTCGGCGAGGATGCCAGACGCAACAGGATCTACCTCCCCATGGACGAAATGGCGGAATACGGCGTAACCGCTTCGGATATCCTGAACTCGAGACCCAGCGAAAATTTCGACAAGCTGATGGCATTTCAGATCAGCCGTGCCAAGCGCTATTATGAAAAAGCCATGCACACCCTTCCCGATTCCGACAGGCAGAACCAGAAACCCGGGCTCGTCATGGCCGCCATCTATTCCGCCCTGCTGGACGAAATCGCCAGAAACCCCGGCAGCGTATTGAAGTGCAAAACCTCCCTCACCCCGATCCGCAAAATCTGGATCGCCTGGAAAACATGGAGACGAGGGTAGCGATAGTCGGCGGCGGCTATGCGGGAATTGCCGCCGCATTCTCGCTTTCCGAGTCCGGCATCCCCGTCACCCTTTTCGAATCCTCGAAGACCCTCGGCGGGCGCGCCAGGGGACTCGACTGCAATGGCGCAAGGATAGACAACGGACAGCACATCCTGCTCGGCTGCTACAGGGAGACGCTCGCCTTGATCGAAAAGACATGCCAAACTCCCGAGCCTTTCTTCAGAATGCCGCTGGAGCTTGTTGTCGATTCATTCCGCCTCGCATCCTTCCCTCTTCCCCCTCCCTTCGACCTCCTCTTCGGCCTGCTTTTTTCCAAGGGGATATCCCTTTCCGAGAAGCTCCGCGCAATCGGATTCGTGGCAAAGGCGAGATCCCTGGAACTGCAAGCCGATATCAGCGTCGAAAAGCTGCTCGAATACCACAAACAGGGCAGCAACATCACGAACTTCCTCTGGAAACCCCTGTGCATCGCAGCCCTCAATACCCCGATCGAGACGGCCTCCGCCAGGGTATTTCTCGCCGTGCTGCAAGACGGCCTCTCGGGACGGGGAAGCGACATTCTCATCCCGAGAGTCGATCTTTCCAGCCTTTTTCCGGTGGGAGCTGCCGAAATCATCCGGAAAAACGGGGGAGAGATACTGATCTCCAGCCCGGTCAGGTCCATCAAAAAATCATCCGACGGATTCAATATCTCGACGGATTCGGCAAGCCGCCATTTTTCGCATGTAATTCTCGCTGTCGCCCCCCGGCACCTCTCAAGGCTTGTCAAAGATCTGCCGGAAATCGAATTGCCTGATTTCAGCTACCAGCCGATCTGCACGATCTATTCGCAATACCCTGAAACAACAACCCTGCCGCGCAAAATGACAGGGTTCTCGCAGGGATTGGCGCAATGGCTCATCGACAGGGGAGAAGGAATCATCGCGACAGTCATCAGCGCGGAAGGGAAACATCTTTCGCTCCCTCAAAGCGAACTCACATCGAAAGTCCACGAAGAGATCGAAAAGATCGTGCCAGGACTTCCCCCTCCCCTTTGGCAAAAAGTCATTACCGAGAAGCATGCCACTTTTTCATGCACTGTGGACGTCGAGAGGCCCGAACAGAAAACTGCCCTGCCAGGCCTTTATCTCGCTGGGGATTATACGGCTGGCAGATATCCTGCGACCCTGGAAGGGGCAGTTCTGAGCGGCCTCAAGTGCGCCAACCAGATCCGGCTCCGGATCTAAAACCATATGATAATAATGGTTATTTTTCCTGAAAATCGCTTGTCAGCGGTTCATTTCGTATGCTAGATTTGAACTGGGATCGGCAGTTCTCCGCCGATCCGGAAGGAACGGAGCACACCTAAAAATCAGAATCTACCAATCACGGGAAAGGATAAAAAATGCAAGCAGTGCCATGGCTCGTTTTGTTCGTCTTCATCATGCCGGCTCTTATCATTCTGACTGACCAGAGCAACATCAAGAACAAGTGATTCAACGGGGCGCGCAAGGCGCCCTTTTTAGTGCAGGCTGAGGCTGGAAGCGTGCATGTTCGCAAAATCGTCTTCCACCATGTCGGTCACCATGGAATGGATCTCGATGTCAAACCATTCCTTGAACAATTTGAGCGTCCTCGCAGAAGGCCAGGTACGCTCGTCCCCCACCCAATCCTCGAGCTCGCGTTCGAAAAGCTCATCATAATTCGAGTAGACGAACTGAAGCGCACTTTCCTCATCATCGAACTCCGGAATCAGGATCGCAGTGGCGTCCCTTCTCAGTTCGTCGAGCGTCATTCCTTCCGGAACGGGATCGAGAACGCCCGTCAGCCAATCCAGAAATTGCTGCTTGGGTTTGATGATGGCAAGACTGCGGTTGATTTCGTACATGCTGTTTCCTGAAAACCATATCTGTCAGGGCAATTGTAACCGCAAACGGGGCGAAAAATGAATTTTATGTCGAATCCTAAAACAGGCGACCTGCCGCAATGCGCTGCAGAACCATGCATTTCAGCCATACCCTATCCCCTTCCGGCACATCGCGAAAGGAAACGCCATATTTCAGCATGCCCTCTTCAGCCTCGCCTTCATGCTCGATGCGTGCATCGATGCCGAATCCCTTTTTCATGTCATCGACTTCCGCCTGGAAGGAAACCCTGACCGGATCATGCGCTTCCCCCACCGTGGCAGGGGCATCGAACTGCGCACCTTCCGTACTCAAATTGGTCATCAGGACGAGCTTTCTCGAACCGTCCTTGCAGTGCACGATAGCCGGCAGCTTCACTCGCACCCAGGGCGAGCGGCGCAGCGGCTGCAGCTTCACTTTCAGCGGATAGGCAAGATGCAAATAATACACGGGAGTGACACAAATCCGCTCGACCGCAGACTCGAAAACGTAAATGTCCGTTCCCGAGAACATCCTGACTTCCACAGATTCGCCCTCGAGGAAATCGATTCTGCGCCCTTCCCTGACCGGCACCGTGACAAGCAGGCTGACCCCCTTGATACAGCCGATCAGCCTCGCGTCGAATCGGGCACCGCCCCTGCAGACCTGAACCCGCTCCCAAATCTGGAGCGGCATTCCATTGGGTGGAAACGGCTCGCGCACCATGGCATTTACCCTCGAAATTTTAATTCAATATAGCATCCCTATCGGCATCTGCCGGACTCCCCTGCGACAATTTGCCCCATTCCCATGATCCGGCAGCTTGGTTAACATTGCGCCAACTGTCACAGACAGACATAACATCAACGAATCGGGGAAATTTCATGTCGATCAAAACAAACGTCGCGATATTGCTTGCAGCTGCCATGACACCGTCTCTCGCCTCGGCCTGCGCCTGCGGCTGCGGCATGTTCGACGTGGGCATGCCCGGCCTGGCTTTACCTTCGAGCCAGGGCGGGAGCATCAATTTACAGCAAACATTTCTGGACCAGAATCAGGCCATGCAGGGAAACAGTAAAATTCCCCTGAGCCAGAGCCCGGATCAGCGCATCAACACGACTTTCACCAATTTGAATGCCCAATACCAGTTCAGCCGGGACTGGGGGATGATGGCCATGATTCCCTATTGGCAGAGAAGTTTCGACACCAATGCCAATTTCGGAAATGGCGCTCCGCAGATCGTCAACAGTAAGGCGAACACGCTTTCCGACATTCGCCTCATGGGCATGTACACCGGATTCTCCCCCGACATGTCATCGGGACTCATATTCGGGGCAAAGCTGCCCACCGGCACTTATACCGCACCAGGACTTGACCGGGATACCCAGCCCGGAACCGGCAGCACCGACATTCTTCTGGGGGGCTACAGGATGGGGCAGGAGCATCATTGGGGCTGGTTCGCCCAGGGCTTGCTGCGCAGCGCGGTCAGCACCCGCGACAATTACCGTCCCGGGGACAGCTTTCAGCTGGTGATGGGCATGCATTACGATGCCTTCAGGTCCAGCACGCATGTCATTCCGACATTGATGCTCAATGCCACCATTCGCAGCGCCGACAGCGGAATCAACAGCGATCCCTACAACTCCGGATTGAGAACCTTATATCTGACACCCGGGGTATTGCTCGACATCACCAAACACTGGCAGGCCAATGCAAGTCTCTATCTGCCAGCCTATCAGCATGTCAATGGTGTTCAGCTGGTTCCGAAACAGATCGCCAGCGCAGGCATAACCTACAATTTCTGAGGAATTGGCCGGTTCGTTTCCATGATAGAATTCCAGCGGAGAATGCATACCCTATTCAAATCGCTCATCCTGTGCCTCGCCCTGTGCGTTCCTTCGCTTGCGCATGCAGGCGGCAACTGGTCGCTCACAGACACCTCCGGCAAATCCGTCAGGCTTTCCGATTTCAGGGGAAAATGGGTACTGGTCAATTTCTGGGCCACATGGTGCCCGCCCTGCCTCGCCGAGATCCCGGATCTCGAGTCCCTGTACAGGGAGGGCAGGCTCACGGTAATCGGCGTCGCAATGAGCTACAGGAGATCGGCTGAAATATCGGACTTCATCGGAAAAAATGGCATCACCTATCCTGTGATCCTGGGAGACGAAGATGTCGCTGAGCAGTTCGGGGAACCGGACAGCCTGCCGACGAGCTTCCTCTACTCCCCGACTGGCCAGCTCGTCGGGCAGCACGAAGGCCCACTTTCAGCAAAGGAAATCATGGCCGCCATGCACGGCTCGCCTTTCGCCAATCAGGATTGATTGCCTAGAAATGCTCGAATTCCAGGGCAAGCATGAAACCACCGACGACCATCATGGAAAGACCGACCAGGAAAAAGACATCCGCAGCCTTTTCCAGCCTTCCCCCCAAACGCTGGGAGCGCATCGAAGTATAGGAAAGAAAACAGCTGGCCAGGAAAACCAGGCCCGTCACGGCGAATACATTGTCGATGATGGAACTGATATGGCGCGTTGCCTCGGTCAGACGCACGATGCTGATGACCGTGACACACACCCCCGTCATGGTGGCCGAAGTCGGCAGGATATGATTGGCAATTCCGGTGTTGGGTTCGGTATTCATGTAAAACGCTCCTCCCGGATAGGACCGCACAGAAGGCTTCCGGTTCCCAAGGAAGCCCTGAACAAGTCGCACATGAGCCGTGTTGCCGGGAAATCGAGAGGATCGCCAGACGCACGACGCAGGTTGTAGCCGGGTCTACAATGCCCAGGAGGGCGACAAAGCGAGCGCTCGATCTTCACGCAACCCTTTCGGGACGGGGCTTTGCGGGCGATCCTCCTTGTCGCTCGATTTGCGAAGGGAACAACCATTCTCTGCGCCTCTCTTCGTGAGTCTCATCCCGCAAAACCGACCGGCGCGGCCACGCGGGACTTGTTCAGGGCTTCCCTAAAAACAAGGGCCCGATGCATAAAGCAGCCGGGCCCGAAGGAGGGTTCGTTACCATGAAGATTAGATAACGATTATATTCTAATTCTATTTAGACCAGGCGTCAAGCATCAGGGAAGCCATATTTCGAACAGGGCCCCTCCTTCAGCGGCATTTGCAAGGGAGACATGCCCCTTCACACCTTCCCTGACATGCGCCCCGGCGATGGTTCGGCACAATTCCGTACCCAGGCCGGTTGAAGGCATCTCTTCGACAGTTCCCAGCCCAGGACCGTCGTCACGGACTGAAAAAACCAGGAAGTCTCCCTCCCGCCTCGCCCCGAGGCTTATCCTGCTCCTGGCGAAACGCAGCGCATTCTGAATCGCAGCTTCCAGCGCCAGCTGGATGAGCCTCTCGTCGAAAAACCAGATGACGGGAGTATTCGGCGAGACAGTCATCTCGATCTCGGGCGCATCAGGAGGCAGGAACACCAGATCCCTCACTTCGGCGAGGAAGTCTTCCGGACATACATCGCTGATTCGCGCCGTCATCTCCCCCTTGTACAGGGTCAGAAAGCCGATGAGCTTCTGCCTCAGGCTGGTGCAAAGGGCATGGGAAGCCGCAACTTCCGGATTGTTCTGGCACAGAATGGCAAGCTGACCTTCCAGAACGCCCAGTGCGTTCTTCATGTCGTGCACGACGGCAGCAGTCAGTTTTTCGTCCATCTCAAGCCACTCCGCTCAATTCGGCTTTCCGGGTCAAGCCTGCGACATCCCGTCGCATTTTTTTGGCAAGCCCCTCGATCGTCCGGTTTCCCGGAGCGCCACGGACTGCAATATCCAGGAGCTTCATCCCTTCCTCTGCTTCCCCGGCAGCCAGCAATGCTTTGGCCATGAAGACTGTCGCCAGATTCCCTCCAGGCTCAGGTATGAGATTGCCTGCCCGAACCAGCATTTTCCTGGCGCTCGCAGCATCGTCCTGCCTGATGTAGGCCTGGGCCTTGATGGAAGCCTGCACCTGGGCGAAAACACCCCTGTCGCCGAACTCCTCCACCCCGGCTTCGAGCACCAGGAGGGCCTGCTTCGGCTCCCCCGAATCGACAAGTGTCTGCGCCAGGAAGAGGCAATCGGTCGCCTGTGCGGTGATCGACCCCTTCGTCTTGCGGATGGCTTGCTCGAAAGACGTTCTCGCAACCTCGAGATTACCCATCCGGTAAGCGGCTTCGGCCACGATCCTGTTGCGCCTTGCGCTGGGTACGACAGCCAGTGCTTGCTTCAAAAAATCCAGCGCCGACTCAAAATCGCCACGATCTTCGGCGATTTCCGCAAGCAGATCGTAAACCAGAACATAGGCACCGTTCTGTTCGAGAATACCGTTCGCGATCGCCCCGGCTTCATCCAGTCTTCCCGCTGCAAAATGCACCCTTGCCAGCCCGAGCTGGGCCCAACCCAGATCGCTGCGCATTGCGAGCGCCGCCTGGTAGGCTGTTATCGCATCCTCATGCCTGCCCGTTTGGAGCTGCGCCTCTCCCTTGCGGCGCAGCGCCTCCATGATCCATTTCGAATTGGCCTTGATAAGCTTGTCGCTCTCGACCACTGCGCCCGTGAAATCCTTTTTGGCCAGCCGCTGCATCAGCGGCCGCAGGGCGTCCCGCCTGTCGATCAAGCGCTCCAGCCTCGACTTGATCTTGGATGCAGTGAAGGGTTTCAGCAGATAATCGTCGGGCTGGAACTCCGCTGCGCTCACCACCGAACCGTATTCCGCCTCGGCGGTCACCATGATGAATATGGTATTGGGCGGAAGCAGCTCCTGGGATTTGATGAACTCGAGAAATTGCTGCCCGCTGGTCGCCTTGTTGAGGTTGTAATCGCAGAATATGGCATCGTATTCGCCGCGCGTCTCGAGCATGCGGATGGCATCGTCGGCATTTCCGGCCTGGTCCACATTGACGATTTCCATTTCGGCAAGCTGCACCTTGATGGCAGCGCGCATCGCGCTCATGTCGTCGACAACCAGAACCCTGAGATTGGCAAACCGCTTTATCATGAATTGTTTGATTTGTTAGTCGAAAACATTATTCCCCTAATCTCCATGTGACGCAACACCAGGCCTGCAACACTACCTGCGTAACCTTTTATCCGACGTAATAAAAGCGTATAGTTATTTCTACATAGGATATTTTGATATTGCACCAGAGTGCCGCAAGACGGCCAAGAAGGTTCAACGAATGGCGGCAGGCAACGAAACACGAACTGACGGAAATCCGGGCCAACCCATGCTCCTCAGCCGGGAAGATGCCGAAGAACTGATACGCTTCCAGGGTTCCATACTCGAGGCGGTGGCATTCGGGAGTGGAGAGAAGGAGATTGTCGACCGCGTTTGCCGGTTGGGCGAAGCCATGGTTCCAGGTTCCATCGCCACCGTCATGCTGCTGGACGACACCAACAGACTCAACGTCCATGCCGCACCGAGTGCCTCCCCTGAAATCGCCGCCAGGCTGAACGGGCTTTGCCCCGGCCCGGAATCGGGTTCCTGCGGCAATGCCGTCTACCGGCAGGAGCCTGTCTTCGTTGCCAATATCCCGGCAGACTCCAGATGGAACGGCTTGAGATCCCTTGCTGAGGAATTCAGCCTCGGATCCTGCTGGTCGCTGCCGATATTTTCCGGAGAAAGGAAAGTCGTCGGCACTTTCGCGCTCACCGGATTCGAAAACCGCATGCCCACCTCTTTCCAGAAGAGGCTGATGGAAATCGCCGCTTCCATCATCACCATCATGTTCGAGCGCAGGAAGCAGACCGATGCCCTGAGGCAAAGCGAAGAGCGATTCCGGCTGCTGTTCGAGGAGGCTTCCGACCCTAAAATGCTCGTTTCGGAGGAGGGGCGCATTCTCGATGTCAACCGCATGACGTACGAGCGGCTGGGCTACACCTGGGAAGAAATGGTGGGAAGGCCCGTCTCCGATTTCGTCTCGCCGGAAAACGCGGACAAGATAGCAGGGCGGCTGAAGCGAGTCCGTCTCGAAGGCCGTGCCACCTACGAATCGGCCCAGATGCACAAGAATGGCACCGTCATGCCGGTGGAAATCAGCACCATCGCCATCGAGCTGGATGGCAAAAGAACCTTCTACAGCATCCTCCGCGACATCTCCCGCCGCAAGGAAATGGAAAGTGCGCTGAGGGAAAGCGAGGCTCACCTCAGGGGCATCCTGGAAAATGCACCTATCGGCCTTGCGACCGCATCCCCGCAAGGGCGTTTCACGAAAGTCAATCAGTCGCTTTGCGAGATTCTCGGCTATGAAGCAGGGGAGCTCGAAAAACTCACTTTTCAGGAGATCACCCATCCTGACGATCTCCCGGCCAATCTCGACAATTACCGGCGCCTGCTTGCCGGAGAAATTTCGTCCTACACGATGGAAAAACGCTACATCAAAAAAGACGGCAGCACCGCGTGGGCCCAACTCACGACCTCGCTCTTGCGCGATGCCATAGGGAAACCGCTCCATTTCATCGCACAAATCGAGGATATATCGGAGCGGATACGCACCCGGGAGCAGCTTCATCATCTCGCCTATTACGATACGCTGACGGATCTCCCCAACAGGCGGTTCCTGCTGGAAAAGCTCGACTGGGCGCTAACCCAGGCAAGGCGTCATGACAGATCCCTTGCGGTCATGTTTATCGACCTGGATCGATTCAAGCAGGTCAACGACGATCTCGGGCACGATGTTGGGGACGAGCTGCTCAAGGAAGTCGCCGCAAGACTGAGCGCCTGCGTGCGCAAGGGAGATATCGTGTCGCGCCAGGGCGGAGACGAATTCATCATCGCCCTGACCGAAATCAGCCATCCCGAAGACGCAGTTCTGGTAGCGGAAAAAATCATCGAATCCATGGGTGTTCCGATAGAAATCGGCCCCCACCGGATAGCGATCGGGATCAGCATCGGCATCGCACTCCATCCGGCCGGAGGCGATGACGACATGCGCAAGCTGATGAAAAAAGCCGACAGGGCAATGTACGCCGCAAAGGACTCCGGGAGTACCGGCTACCGGCTTTTCACTGAATGAATCAGCAGCGCGGCCTTGTCCAGAGCAGAGACCGCAAGACTTGTCACCGCGTCGCTGTTTTCAACGCCCTCCACGACGAGCCTTGCACTCGAACAGATGCGCAGCGCACCGCAGGAAACGGGCTGCCCCAGACTGCAGCGCAATCCGGCAGCGTTCGAAACATGAGAAAGATCCTCGCGCAATAGCGCATGAACGACCCTTGCCTCTTCCAGCCCGAGACAGGCGCCGCCTCTTTTAAGCCTGAAGGGGAAAATCGTCTGGATCCGGTCCCAGCCCGAACTCGAACCCACGGCACGACGATCGATGCGCGGAACGGGCAATGGCTCGAAATGGGGGTCGCCTTCAAGGCGGCGACTTATCGCGCCTGCGAACCTGGCAAGAAAATTTTCCACCTCGATTTCGGGAATCCTGCGAAACGCACGCAATTCCGCGAGGGCGGCCTCCCATCTCAGGAGGAGTCCGAAACTGGTCCCCGGCCCGGAATATCCGGAAGAAAGGACTTTCTGCATTTCCCGGTTCGAGACCGATTGCGGAACGAGCAGCGCTCCGGAGAAAGTCGGTCCGGTGAGGAATTTCGATCCCGTGAGCGCCAGCATGAAACCCTTTGCGAGGTAGGCTCTCAGGGTGGCATCAGCCATCCTGAACTGACAGGCATCGACCAGTATTTCGACCGATCCGTGAAACCGCGATTTCATTTCAAGCGCACAGGAAGGACTGGGGGCGATCATCCCGGTCTTGGAAACGTCGGTCAGCACGAGCAGAACCTTGCCCCCCTTTCCCACGCAGGATTCGACAAGGCTCTCGATTTCTGCGTCGATTTCCAGAGAATCTCTGGGCATGGCGTCATCCCCACGAATGCGCACGCTCGTTGTTTCGGGAGTTTCATCCGAAAGCGCCTCGGGAACCCCTCTCCCGGTTTCAGATGGATCGACCATCAAGACAAGATCTGGCTTTGTCAGGCGGGATGCGATCCGGTGGACATCGGTGCCGGAAGCCGAGAAAATGATTTCCAGCCCCGCCAGATCGGAGAGCCCGCACAAAGACCTGAATTCCGCCCCGATCCGATCATACTCGCGGTCGCAGGCAGCATCGTCAAAATGATCGACGAGTCTTGCGCGCAACGCATCGGCAGCGGCAAATCCGGATTCCGAAATGGTGGACGCCGTCGAAGAGCCGAATTCGGCCAGTTCCGGATCTGGATAGGGCCTGCAGCCATATTCGTTCACGCCCGAGACGAGCGCTATCCTGGCATCCCCGCCCTCAACCAGAAGTTCCGCCGTATCCGGAAGACAACGCGGATCGATGAGCTTAAGTGCCCGCACGCATGGCTCCGATGAGCATGTCGCGGAAGGCGGAAAAAACTTTTTTCATCTGCGGCGCCTTGTACGGAAAAACATCGACCGGGTCCATGGCATGCACGACCGCACCCGTGTCGGCTTCGAAAACCAGCAGCTTGCCGTCCCGGGTTTCGGCGCAGTCCAGCACCACATAATCGAGCCCGAGAATTTCGCTCAGGCCCTTCAGCGCCTCATGATGGCGCTTCGCGAAATCCTCATCGAAATCCCTCATGAAGCGCGCCTCCTCTTCGCGTTTCTCGGCACCCTCCGTCATGCCCGCATTGGCAAAATGAATCATCCAGTTGTCGGATATGCCCATATGTACCGCATAAGGGCGGCCTTTTATGAGTGCCACGCGGTATTTCCGGTAAAGGCCATCGGCGCTCCGGTAATCGACGAACGGAGAAACATAGAATTCAGGATCGAGCATCTTTTCCAGATAGTCTGTTATTTGGCGGCCATCATCGATTTTTGCAAGTCCGTGCCCGCCGTGGGAATCGACCGGCCTCACGATAAAAGGGAAATCCTTGACTGAAGAAAGATTTTCCCTGTGGACGCGCTTCGCATCAGGCATGACGAGTCCCGCAACCTTCGAAAGGTGGACTGGAGCCGCTTCCCTGGAAGTCTTGAGAATATCGGCAGGCCTGTTCAGAACCGGATGCGGCCATGATTTCAGCACCGGGGCCAGTTCTTCCAGAATGGGATTGGTCCGGGTCGACTCCCCAATCGAGACAAACAACAGATCATGCTCAGGCAAGGGAGGGACGGGCGGCAGTCCCGGCCCGACATAGAGCATGTGAAGCGAAATGTCCGAATTTTCGACCAGAAATTCGAGCGGCGCATTGGTTGCTATATCCCCGGGCGCCATGATCGCGAGCAGCCGGATTTTCGTCTCACCGTTTGCCGGCAAATGATAGAGTATCTTCGCCGCCAGCGCCTGGGATTGCACATCGAGCGCAACCTCCTGATTATGCCTGAGCTGAAGAACAGTGGAGAGATCCATCAGCGCATTCGCATCGAGCGGATCGCTTTCGGCCCGTTTTATCAACGCCTCCCCCAATGGGGCCAAATCCTCGCCGTCGAAAGCCATTTTCATCAATCCGGCAAGCCCCAATAGCCCTGCCCCGCTGCGCATTTCAGTTTCCATCGTTTCCCCTGGTCAGTGAATTTCCAAAATCGATCGCGGCATCGACGAAAGCGTCGATGTCGCTTCGGTTGCTGCGATGATTGACGATGGCCGCCCTGATGGTCAGCCTTCCGTCCAGAATGGTTGTCGAAGGGGCCGCGATTCCCGACTCCTGAAGCCGCGCCACGATTTCTGCATTCACCCTGTCCGGCTCCCTGCACTTGTACCTGAAGCAGACGATATTGAGCGAAACCGGCGCAAGGAGTTCGAGCTGCTCCGCCTTTTCGATACGCTTCTTCAGATAGCGGGCCAAATCGCAGGTGCCGGAAATCGCCTGCCCGATCATCTCTGTCCCGAACACCTTGATCGTGAACCAGGTCTTGAGCGCCCTGAAACTCCTGGAAAGGTCCGGACCGAAATCGCAGGGCCATGGCGAACCTGCAGCAAGCGCCCGGCTCTCGCGCCTCAAGTAAGCCGCGTCGGACGCGAAAGCGCTGCGATGCAATTCGCCGTCTCTCACCAGCACGAATCCGGCGTCATAGGGCACCTGCCCCCATTTATGAAAATCGAATGCGATGGAATCCGCACGCAGGATTCCCGCAAGGCGCGGCGCAATATCCGGGGCGAGCATGCCGAGCGCCCCGTAAGCGCCGTCGACATGGAACCACAGCCCTTCCCTCGCGGCAAAATCGGCGATTGCATCGAGATCGTCGACAGCCCCGGTATCGACCGTTCCAGCAGTGCCCGCAACAAAAAACGGCACATAACCCGCGTGCCTGTCCTCTTTCACTGCATCTTCGAGGGCCGCGACATCCATCTCGAAACGCCCGTTCACCGGAACGGTTCTGAGCGCATCGACACCCATTCCGGAAAGGTCGAGTGCCTGGGCAATGCTGCCGTGGGCGCTCTTCGAGGCATAGGCGACAAGGCGGCTCTCATGCATCCCCCTTTTCCTGACTTCGGCTCCGAGACGAGCTGTCCTGGCAACGATCAGGGATATGAAGTTCGCCATGGAAGTGCCGGTCACGAAAAGACCGCTGGCCGTATCGGGAAAGCCGAAAATTTCCCTGACCCATTGGAGCACCTGCTTCTCGACTTCGATCGGCATCTGGTCGCGCCCGCCGAGATTCGCATTCAATCCGGCCGCAAGCATGTCGGCGAGCATGCCCACGGGTGTTCCGCCACCATGCACCCAGCCCATGAATCCGGGATGAACATTGCCCGTTGCATAAGGCAACACCGCGCGCATGAAAGTTTCATGAACGCTTGCAAGCGCGGAAGGCCTGGCGGGCAATGCTTCCCTGAAAAGATCGCGCACCTCTCCGGGAATGGGCTGCCAAACCGGGCGTTCCCGTATGTGCTCGATATAATCGATCATATCGTCGAGCATGTGATGCGCTTCGATCCTGAATTCATCCCAGTCGACCGGGTCAAGCATAGGGGGCTTCTCCATCCAAACCTGGTCAGCAATTAGCATGCCCGGTGCAATTTCCCGGGTTTCCAGGCAACCGAGCGGCAAATTTGGCCGCAAACGGCAACATTATGAGCCATAAGCTGCCATTGCGCTCCATTTCATATTCGGCTATCTTTGGATTGGAGGCATAACCATGAGTTCTGAAAAACCCGATGCCGATCATCTGAAAAAGAAACTCGATCCGGAACAATACCGCGTGACCCAGGAATGCGGAACGGAGCCTCCGTTCTTCAATCTCTACTGGAACCACAAGAAGGCCGGGATCTATGTCGACATCGTATCGGGTAAGCCGCTTTTCAGCTCGCTCGACAAGTTCGACTCGGGAACCGGCTGGCCGAGCTTCACGAAACCGCTGGCACCGGAAAATCTCACGCTCAAAACGGATCGCACCCTTTTCATGGAGCGTACGGAGGTTCGCAGCAGGGATTCCCATCTCGGTCATGTTTTCGACGACGGCCCCGCCCCCACCGGCAAGCGCTACTGCATCAATTCGGCTGCGCTCCACTTCATCCCCGCCGAAGATCTGGAAAGGCAAGGTTACGGGGAATATCTCGTGCTGTTCGAGAAGAAATAATCCCACCTCCTTAATTTTACGCTAATCTTTCTGGATTACCATTTTCTTCGAGGGCCATTTTTCAGCAATTGCTGCGTTTACAGTGGCGCTCCAAAACCAGCTTGTTCATCAACACTTGAAGGAAATGGAACATGAAAAAAACGCTTGCCGCCGCACTCCTCTCGGTTGCCGTCGCAACCCCGGCCTTCGCCGATGGCGGCTTCTACATCGGCGGAACATTGGGCCGTGCCAGCACCAGCAATTTCGCAACCCCCCTGACCAAATCGTCCGACACCGTATACGGCGGACTGGTCGGCTACAAGTTCAACCCGAACTTCGGCCTCGAAGCGCAATACACCGGAGCAGGAAAATTCTCCACCGCCACGATGAGCGGCAAGAGCGATATATTCACTGTCGATGCGGTAGGCACACTGCCGCTCGCCGACAGCTTTGCGCTTTACGGCAAGCTCGGGATCGGCAGTTCCAAGAGCAAGATCTCCGATACCACCCTGACCTACCAGGGAGCCAGCCGCACTGCGGCGACCTATGGCCTTGGCGTTCAGTACAACGCCACGCCGCAAGTCGGCATCCGTTTCGGATGGGATCGCTACGGTTCCGCACTGAGCAGTGCAGGGGCAAAAACCAACTTCAATTCGAATGTCTGGGCTGCCGGAATAGTCTACGCATTCTGACAAGCTCTTGAACAGAAAGCCGGGGAATTCCCCGGCTTTCTATAATTCCGCGGGGAAATTTCCCGGAATCAGCATCTCCTGGGAAATATGCAATCTCTGCAGCAATCCCCGAAGCTCCCGCAATGCCTCGCTCTGGATCTGGCGGATCCGCTCACGGGTCAGCTCCATGCTCTGCGCGATTTGATCGAGTGTCGAAATGTCATGGCCGTTGAATCCGTAACGGCGCTCTATGACCAGTCTGTGTTTTTCCGTGAGCCTTCCGAGCCATTCGTTCACCAGCCTTTCCATTTCGGCATTCTCCATCAGCATGTCCGGAGAAAGGTTGTGTTCGTCCGCGATTGATTCCCCGATGGAGAGCATGGGGTCGATTTCGAGAGGCGCATCCAGGGACAGCATCTTCTCGTTCTGGTGAATCACCCACTGCACCTCATCGATGGTCATCCCGGTTTTTTCCGCGATCATTTCGGCGCCAGCGTCCCCGCCATGCGACTCCAGCTCATGGACAACGCGCAAAATGTGATTGATGTCTTTCACCACATGTACGGGAAGGCGAATCGTTCGCGACTGATTCATGATCGCTCTTTCGACATTCTGCCTGATCCACCAGGTGGCATAAGTTGAAAAGCGGTAGCCCATCTCGGGGTCGAATTTTTCTAGCGCATGGATCAACCCCAGGTTGCCCTCCTCGATCAGATCGAGCAAAGCGATACCGCGATTGACATAATGTCTGGCTATTTTCACCACCAGCCTCAGGTTATGCTCGATCATTTTCTGGCGCGCATCGAAGTCACCGCTTTTCGCCAGCCGGGTCAGTCTCAATTCCTCTTCCGCTTTCAACAGCGGTTTTTTCCTGATCTCGTTGAAGTAGATCTGGATGACATCGAAGACCGGATCATCCGAAGTATGGGGATGGTCTTCCTCGACGTGAAATCTTTCTTCGGGGTGCAGGTCTTCCTGGTCGGAAATCATGGTTTTTCCTTGTTGTAATGAATCCCGGTTTGAGCAATGCCTTGTCGCAGGATCATAAGCCACTTTCCACGCAACCGCAATGTTCCGAAAATCGTTCTAAATCACTGCATTCGCCTGTTTAGAGGATGCAGCGCGCCCCAAAGTTCCTCCCTAAAATATCATTAATGATATTTTCAAAAAAAACCCTTTTCAAAATACCGGAATTCTGCAACAATAAGAACAATTCTCATTAACTGGCTTCTGATGGCTATCGTCAAACTTTCGACTCTCGCCGCGGGCGAATCGGGCGTGATCGCTGCACTGCACGCCGAAGACGAGCTTTACCACCGGCTTGCCGCAATGGGGTTCCGCATCGGCAAGCGCGTGGAGATCCTGCGGCTCGGATGGTTCTCGGGTCCGCTCCATTTGCGCATCGGCACCACCGACCTGATGCTGCGGCGCAACGATGCCAGCAAGATCGACGTGGCTGCCGAATGAAACGCATCGCTCTCCTGGGCATGCCCAACACGGGCAAATCGACCTTCTTCAACAGGATAACCGGCGCCTCTTCCCGAACCGGAAACTGGCCAGGCGTCACCGTGGATCTTTTGGGAGCGAAAGTCCTTCTGGGCGGGAGTATGGTGGAGATCGTCGACCTTCCGGGGATCTACGACCTGCACGGCTTTTCCGACGACGAGCAGGTGGTTCGTCATTTTCTGGAAAACAACAGCGTCGACCAGGTGCTGATCATTCTCAACACCTCGCAAATCGAGCGTCAGCTGAGTCTTGTGCTTCAGATAAAACAGCTCGGGGTTCCCGCCATCATTCTGCTCAACATGGCGGATGAAGCGAAAAGGTTCGGCATCACGGTCGATGCTGAAAAAATGTCCGGGATGCTGGGCATGCCTGTGGTACTCCTGAGCGCAAAATACGGCACCGGCTACAAGGATGCCTACAAGCTTCTGTCGCGCATGCTGGAGAAAAGCACTCCGGTCAGGCTCGATCGCCTCAGGGAGATGCTTTCCCAGGACGACAGAGTGGAGTCCGAAATGGACCGTGTTCTGAAAAGCACGGTCCAGATACCTGCGCAGCTTTCGGACAATCTCACCTCACGCATCGACCGCATCCTACTGCACCCCTGGCTCGGCCTGCCGCTCTTTTTCCTGGTAATGTACCTCACCTTTCAGGCGATATTCCTTTTCGGGAAGCCGCTCCAGGACGGGGTCACCTGGATACTGGATACCTTCCGTCATGCAGCGCTCGAACCTCTTTTCGCCCATTCCCCCTTCATTCTGAAAGGGCTGTTGCTGGACGGCATCTATAACGGCGTGGGAACCGTCGCCACTTTCGTTCCCATCATCATCCTGTTCTTCCTGTTCATGGCGATCATAGAAGACACGGGCTACCTTTCCCGGGCGGCTTTCCTGATGGATGCGCTGATGTCGCGCCTGGGGCTCGACGGACGAAGCTTCGTCATGCTCCTGATGGGGTTTGGCTGCAACGTCCCGGCCCTGATGGGAACAAGGGTGATGCGAACGCGCAGCCTGCGCCTTTTGACCATGCTGGTGATCCCGTTCTCGCTCTGCTCGGCAAGATTGCAGGTTTTCATTTTCATCACGGCAGCGATTTTTTCCCCCAAAGCTGCGCCGCTCGTCCTGTTCAGCCTTTATCTCTTCAGCTTCGCCACAGCGCTCCTCACCGCAGTGCTCTTCAAGAAGCAATATGGAAGCTCCGAACCCTTCATCCTTGAGGTGCCGCCCTACCGCTTCCCCACCCTGAGGCAAATGCTGCTGCGCGGCTGGCACGAAGTCAGACATTTCCTGAACCGTGCCAGCAAGTTCATCGTCGCAGGCGTTGTGCTCGTCTGGCTCCTCACCCATTTCCCGACCGATGTTCCACCCGCGAGCGCCCACACCCTGGCTGGCATGATCGGATCGGCTTTCTCCCCTCTGCTCAACCCAATCGGTATCGACCAGCAGCTCGCCATTGCCCTCATCTTCGGTTTTGTCGCCAAGGAAATCGTGATCGGCTCGCTTGCCGTGATCTACGGCATACAGGGCCAGGGGTTGATGGCGCTGATGGCGCATCAGCTCGACTGGGTTCAGGCTTACAGCTTCATGCTGTTCACATTGATCTACACACCCTGCCTTTCCACCATCGCGACCCTGCGCAGTGAATCGAAAAGCAACGCCTTCATGCTGCTTTCGATCATCTGGTCGCTGGGCCTTGCCTGGCTCGTCAGCTTCGTCTTTTACCAGGGCGCCCGCGCACTCGGATACTAAGGAAGCCCTGAACAAGTCCCGCGTGGCCGTGACCTAAGCGGATCAGGCGGAGATGGAAATATCGTCCTTGTCCCGACACCACATGGACATTTCCCCCGAACTCTCTTCAGGATCGAGAAGGCGGTCATATTCGTTTTTGATCATTTCATAACAGACGCAGACCTGCGCCGCCAATTTTTCATGATCGAGAACGGTGATGTGCCCCCTTGCATAGGCAATCTTGCCTTCGTCCTGCAACTGCAACGCAGCCTTGTTCACCCGTTCGCGTCTGACGCCCAGCATGGAGGCAATGCTTTCCTGCGTCAAAACGATTTCGCGTGAAGGCACCCGGTCGAGTATTTGTAGCAGGAGATGGGCAAGCTGGTCCTGCAGAGAATGGTGCCGGCTGCATGCAGCGCTCAACCCCATGTAAGTCATCAGTGCCTGGCCGTAAAGAAGCAGCTGCCGGTGGAACCGGTCGCCGCGCCTGAATTCCTGCCTCAAGATATCCGCCCCGATTCGCATGACAAAGCCGTCGCTCTGGCTGACAGCCGTGTGCGGCATCGTCAAGCCTCCCAGGAAATGGGCGATTCCGACCATGCCTTCGTAGCCGACCAAGCCGATGGCTGTAGACGAGTCATCTTCCATGACATGGGAAAGGGAGACGAAACAGTCCACCGGAAAATAAACATGATCCGAAGCTGCGCCGGGTTGATAAAGGATTTCCCCCGCACTCACCTGGACTTTCTGCAGATGCGGGCAGATGCGCTCGCATTCTTCGCCCGTCAACGTCGAAAGCAGCTTGTTTCGCTGCAACTTAGGGCAATGCTTAACCCTGAGCATCGATGCTCCCCAACCGAATTTATGTTAACTCTCACATGAGGTTAACGACAATCATGGATTATTTCTTAAAAAATAAATTATATATGAGCGGTTTCACATAAACAATGCCCCTGATTCACTATACTATTTCACAATCTTGCAATAGATACACGGAGCAACTTCCCTTATAATGAAATAATGAAAAAAAACTTGCCTGTAACCCAGCAGGAGATCGACTACGCGGAAAGCGATGTCTTCGTCACCAAAACGGACGCGAAAGGCATCATCACCTACGCCAACGATTCCTTCGTAAAAATCAGCGGATTCTCCCGTAAAGAGCTCGTGGGCAGGAACCACAACATCGTCCGCCACCCCGACATGCCGGAATGGGCGTTCGAGGATCTCTGGAAAACCGTCAAGCAGGACCTGCCCTGGCGGGGCATCGTCAAGAACCGCGCCAAGAATGGGGATCATTACTGGGTGCGCGCCAATGTCGCCCCGATCAAGGAAAACGGGAATATCGTCGGATACATTTCCGTCAGAAGAAAACCGGGCCGCGCTGAAATAGCCGCCGTCGAACCCCTGTACCGGCTTCCCTCTCCGCCGAACTCCCGATCCTTTTCCCGCTGGTTCGAAAATCTGGGATTGCAGGCCAAGTCGCAGCTCCTGATCCAGCCGGTTCTGTTATTGCTTCTGGCTGCCGCGCAACTCTTCTTCACGAAAAGGGCAGGCGGGTTCAAAGAACTCGGCGCGCTGACTTACGAGCTTCTTGCCGCACAGGCCCTGCTTCAGATCATCCTGTTCTTCTTCATGGGCTGGGTGATCCGGAAATTCACCAAGGAACCCATCGACAGGGTCAAGGAACTCATGATCCGCGGCCTCGTCGACAGGGATCTGACCGCCCAGATCGACATCTCCGGGCGCGACGAAATGGGACTGCTGCTTTGCTCCCTGCAGGCGAGCCAGACGCATCTCGGCGCCATCATCAACCAGATCACCCTGGCGTCCGACGATATCGAACACCGGGCAGCTCATTTGAAGGATGCGGTATCCGAAGTGGCAAGGAATTCCGACAGCCAAACCGAAAACATTCTCCAGGTCTCCAGCGCCGCCGAACAAATCTCTCATTCGGTCGAAAGCATCGCTGAAAACGCCCAGGATGCGTCGAGTTCCGTGCAAAGCGCCCATGCGAATGCCGAAGAGGGCGCGAGCAGAATGCGCGAAACTGCTCAAGCAGCAAAGGAAGCGGCTGATTCGGTGACTGACTCGGCGAAATCCATTCGGGAACTGGAAACCGCCATTCAAAACATCCGGGGAATCACCAACGTGATCAAGGAAATCGCCGACCAAACCAACCTGCTGGCCCTGAATGCCGCGATCGAAGCTGCCCGTGCCGGGGAGCAGGGGCGCGGTTTCGCCGTGGTGGCCGATGAAGTCAGGAAGCTCGCCGAAAAGACTTCGAGCAGCACGGTCGATATCGGCGTTCGCATCGAGGAAATCCAGAAAATCACCGACGAATCTGTTTCGAAGATGAATCTCGTCGCAACCCAGGTGCTGTCCAATGTCGACAGGATGGAAGAAGGCAATACCATTCTCCATGGAATATCAGAAAAAACCGAATCCGCCATGGAGATGGCTCGACAGATCGCAGAATCGGTCAAGGAACAGGCTCTCGCAAGTACCGACATTGCAGGAAAGGTAGAATATATTTCACCCGGATGTTTCATAAACCCATCGCGTGATGCCAATGTTCTGCCATTCTGGACGAGACGGGAGTCGGCTTGCTTCCAAACTTGCCGATAACTTGCGTTGCCCGGCAAAATTTCAGCACTTTCTGC
>Ga0315298_1001500_pt1 | contig 42446 bp, 37 predicted proteins | sample WHS_1_MG_FD_203077 | JGI IMG/M metagenome (GOLD analysis project Ga0315298, IMG submission 203077) | Extremophilic microbial mat communities from Washburn Hot Springs, YNP, Wyoming, USA - WHS_1_MG | ecosystem: Environmental > Aquatic > Thermal springs > Hot (42-90C) | place: USA: Wyoming... | reverse complement strand
TGCAACCCCAGGAGAGTGCTGCAAAACCCGCTCTTTCTCCTTTTACTGAGCGTGTGTATTTCCAGAACCTCTCCTATGAGTTGAGTGCGATGCGCAGGAACCTTGAGAGGATAAGCAAGCAGTTAGATGAACTCGAGGCCCAACTCAAAGAACTAAGCGGAAAATAAAAAAATTCTATTTTTTATTTTAAGTTTATCTCTCAAAACCTGCAGGTTGTCCGGGTTCGGGTTGTAGTATGTTTTCCATCATTTTTATTGTTGGTGGTTTTTCAGTATTACCAAAGTTAATGAAGAAGATGACACCAAAATTTGGCACTCCTGTGTCTTCGTATGGAGGATATGCGGGATGTGTGTACTCAGGAGTTTTATTTTCTGCGTAGCCAAATACACCGATTGCAATATCTGGTTTTATATTATAGCTTGCTGAGAACCCTCCTCCAGTACCTTTTTCTAGGACAACGCCCCCAATACCACTAAAGGTAATTTTATCACTAAGTTTGAGATCTCCACCTGTATATAGTCCCAGCGCTTCTCTTCTTGCCACAATTATATATGCTTCCAACCTACCTACATACTCAACAAACGCACCGATATCCCACCATACATTATTACCCATCCCAAAGAATGCAGCCCCGCCAAGATATGCCCTTGTGTGACCGTTGAACTCTTTCTCCAGTTTGAATTTTTCATCGTAGAACCAATACCACAATACTCTAGATAACACAGCTTTTTGTTCTGGAGTGAGACTAACATTTTCTCCATTCTCAATTCTTTTAAGTATCTCTTCACCTATTGCCTCTTTATACTCTTTTTCATATTTTCTATAATCTTGTACCATCTTTTCTCGAACATCTTGTGGTATATCGCCCATTCTGTCCTCTTTTATATATTCTAAATATTCTCTATATTTCTGTTCGAGTTCTCTGTACTGTTTAGTGTCCTCAACAATATTTGAGAATAATTGAACATCTCCTTGTATGAATGGACCTTTCTTTGATGAAGCAATAGGTGATTTATTATCTTTTTTAGAGACAAAAGTGAGACCTGCATCAAATGCCAGCCTTTGTAAAAACATCCCCCCGAGCACATCAAAACCAACCCCTGTTCCTACAATTCCAGCTGTCTGTACGCCCTTTTCTGTAACTCCTGTTCCCCATACAGGGATTGATGCAAACGCTCTTATAAATCCACTATCAAAAGTATAAAGCGCCCTAGCATAAACGCTCTGCACAGTTTCCTTATCTGTAAACTGCGAATACCAATTACCATCTTTCTCTTTGGAATACAACCCAAACTCAAGTGAGAAATCCTTATTTACCTGTACACCAAGATAGTATTTATCAAATACATCTTTAATGCTATCTGCATATTTCTTCTTGAAATCATCAAGATATGTATCGGCATTGCTGGGATCTTGTGTCACACGATTTACCATAGAATTGTATTCAGTTATTATAACGTCAAGACTTTGATATCTTGATACATCAATTTTACCCATTTTTTCAAGCCCTTTGATAAATCCTATGAATCTGTAGAACATATTATCAAATTCTATTCCTTCAGCAGTACTTTTGAATTGTGGAACGATATGTGCAAGGGCCCCAAGCATTACTTGGGTAGCAGCTTCTTCACCATATAGTGTGAATGCAACTCTGTGCAACTCCTCAATATATTTGCTCATCTCTTTGGCTTGATTTACAAAATATGCCGTCTGCCATAGATTCGTTTTTTGGGCTTCATAGTAAATCCCTCCACCCCAACTACTCTTTGGTATCTGCTTCTTGTAAAAGAAACCTCCCTTATATGCTTTTCCGCTTGGTGTTGAAACAACATCCAAGCCCAGGTCAAGTTCCCAAGCTTTTTTTCCTTCTACTACCCTCATCTTATAATTTCCGCCCTGTTCAATAAAATTACCCTCTTTATCTGATTTGATTTTCATGTATCTTCCTGGGAATGAGAATTCGTGAACTGTTGTAGCACCTTTTTCTTCAGAAGTGACTGCAAATGCAGGTACCCATTCTACAAGCAGGGGTTGATTTTTTTTATCCGCTAGGAAAGGCACCGCTTGCACCGCAGTTAATACAGAAGTGGTTCCAAGATCTATTGCAAGTGCCCCACCCCCCCTCTCTATAGTACGCTCATAGTTCCATGTATAGGTTGCTGGTGTACCAAAGTTTTTATCCCCATACCCAGCGATATAATTAAGCATATCTACAAAGTCATTTTTTCCACCTTTAAGATCAAAAATTCGACCATCTTTATCTATTAAGAAATACCTTGCCTGCATCCACGATTTACCTTCAGCATTTTCTTCTCTATTAACAACAACTAGAACATTTGATGGGTTATTTGGATTCCAAGATGTTACAATCGCTCTTGCTAGCAGTTTCTTAGTTTCGTCATCTAATTCCTGATATCCTGCGAGTGCAGTATCAATACCCCTAATTTCACCTCGAGTATTTCTTGCAGTCATTACAGATGCAGGAATGCTACCAATAGGTACTCCAACAGCTGTCATACCCACAAATTTTGCGAGATCAATGCTACCTCCAACAGCATACCCTCCGGTGGGCGTGACAAGAGATCCAAGTCCACCACCATAGTATTGGTACCCCGCTATTTCTGTTTCTTTTTTACCTCCGACTCCTGCGAAACCTCCACCTCCAATTATTTGGCTGCTGTATTCAGGAGGTTCGATAGAGACGAATGCTTTGTTAATTTCATTTAGGAGTTGTGTAGAACTAACAGAAGATATTTGTACACTTGGCAAATATTCCGAAATACCAACATTTGGATGTTTTGGACGTAAGTAGTTTTCGTGTGCAGCTTTAACTTCTCTTGCTTTTGAAGAAATACTCTGGAGATTGAACCATGGTAAATTGATGTTACCACCATAATTGTATGTTGTGGCAACACCGCCCATATTCATTACATTTGTGAGTAGATCAGGTTTTAGCCTTAATGGAAAAGGATATGGCGGGTAGAAACTAGAAACGAGATCCTCACTTAGAAGAAGTTGTGGCGCCCACCCAGGGGATTTTAATCTTATCTCATGTGGTGCCCTTTCTTGATCAACTTCAATATTTGTGTCCATCAATTGATATCTTGTGTATCTTGAAAGTGCAGTAGGCGTAAGTTCCGCTATCGTATCAAACGCATAATCAAGCCTGTTAACTGTCCTGCGTATGTTGAGTTGTATCTGTGCTGCGCTTACACCAGAATACACTGCAGATGTCTCAACATCTATTCTTGCAGTTAATGACATTAATGCGAGCATATATGCTTCTGGATTTCCTTCACATATTTCTGCTATGTTTCTAAGTGCGTTCAGATATTTATAGGCAAGAAGCGGTTCAAGTGAGTACAATTTTGCAACTGTAGTTGCAACTAATTTCTTTTCTTCCGGGCTTGTAACGCCCATATTCGCCGCAGTAGTAGCATATTCCTGAAATGCAGTTACAACGAGTGGTGAGAGTGTTGCTGCATTACTATATGCTAAGAATTCATTATGTGAGTATTTTTCTACATCTGATTGTGATGACAAAATCGCTTGGTAATAATTACTGTACCATATTCCCTGCCCACTTTCATACTTGCTCCTATTTATAGTTGTAGTGACTATCTGTTTCATGTCATTAAAGAATGTTGGACTACTTCTCTTAAGTGTCTGGAACATTTTTGCGCTCTTATTATCAAGGAGTAAGATATAATTCCAATATATTTTGAATAACTCCTCGTTTAATTTAAGATTTCTCAAATGTACAATAAGATCAGCATTTTCAGGGCTTAAATTTGTGTAATCTATTTTCAGAACGCGCATTCCTGTCCTGATTTGATCAAGCCTCTCAGTGACACTTCCAGTTTCTAGCTTTAACTTCTTTAACCAGTCTTCCAATTGCTTGATCTCTTTATCTATTTCCTTTATATCCTCATTCTTATATCTAAAGACTTCCCTTTTCTTTTCCAGATATCCATATCTCATCTGAATTAATGATAAGTTCTCATCTGTTGGCTTATCTTTAAAGTTTGAAACTAAGAAAGAGATATCTTTTTCACGAACTATTGAGGGATAATTCAAAAGTTCTTTTTCTTCCCTTGTTATCTTTTCCTCGAGTTTCTCCTGCTTTGTTTTCCAAGTGTAAAATTCATTTTTAACAACTTCGTATGGTACATTTTTAATATTTTTCTTAGAGTCGACTATTTTATTTACCAAGTCTATTTTCTCTTCTTTACTCATAGTATTGAGCCAATCTATAAACTGCTTCTTATCGTCTTCATCAATTAGTATGTATGCGCGCTGAATTGCATTCCATATAAAATTTCGATCCACATCACTTGCCACATTTTTTACAAAATTTCCTAGAGTATCTTTTATCTCTTTTGGTGTCTCTTTCTGTTCTTCTTTTGGCCCCTGTTTTACAGGAACTTGTTTAAGTTTTTTCTTTTCTTCTTCAGGTTCTTTTGTTGCCTCTCTAGAAGTCAATCCGAATTCATCTTGTGCGACTTTAGTTCCTTTTTTTTGCGCCGTTTCTGCTTTTTTCTTTTTTTCTTCTTCTTCTTTTTGAGCGCTACTATCATATACCATCATAACACCATCCCTATGATTATTACCAACCTTATCATTACCGTTTACTCTTTTTATTCCTTTCCATATGGGTTCTTCCTTTAATCTTATGCTTCCGAATGATGGTGTTGAGGTAAAGAGCTCACCGATAATGAGTGCGCCCGCAATTATCTTCTTAACAGTATATGATTTCATAGGGCATGAATTGGAAAAAATTAAGAATAAAAATATTGTGATTTTTCTTTAGAGAGTACCTTACACGCCCGGATGATAGGGTCTTCTTTGCAGGCCTTGTTGTATTGGATTTTTAGGTTCTTTCCTTTCTTCTTCCTTTTTCTCCTCTTTTTTAGGCTCTTCCTTCTTCTCCTCCTTTCCCTGTTTTGGTTCTTCCTTCTTCCTCTTTCTTCTCTAGTTTTTTCCGCTCTTCTTTCAATTTGGCTATAAGACCTTCTCTTGCTTCTTTTCCATAATATCCATCTACTTTAACACCTATCCATTTCTGCAAAGCCTTTATTGCTTCTTCAGTTTCCTCCCCATATATTCCATCCACCATTATCTTCTTCCCCCTCTTAGATAATTTATTATGTAACGATTGAATTATGGCAATATCTTTGCTTACCCATACACCTCTGGCACCACCAATCCATCCTTTTCCAGTAGATGGTAGTAACTTATCAACAGTTTCAAAATCTCCGTTGCTTGCTGCTTCTATAATTTTATTAGCAATGTCTTCAGCTTCTTCAATTTCCTTCTTGGGTAGCCTCACAGGTTTTTTCTTTACAATAACCCCTTCAACCTCCCACGGATGGATCACACTGCCTCTCAATTCATCAAACTCTTTCTTTGTCATATTCGGATTCTCTATTAATGCATCAATGAGTTTTCCTGTCCTCTCATTCAACTTATCCTGACTAACTCCCTCTTTACCAACAAATTGGTTGTAATCCTCCCATATCCATTCCATATGTTCGGGTGAAAGGTATACCTTCCTACCCTTGAGTTTACTTACCTCTTCAAGATATTCATCAAGAGCTTTGATAAAATTCTCCTTTATCTCTTTCTTCACATTTGCCTCTTCTAAGTATTTATTGAGAGCACTAGCAAGGTCCCCCGTCTCTTTTCCCTCCTTCTTTGTTGGTACAACATTATTATCATATTTATATGTCCATATTCGGAACTCATTCCTCAATTCATCGAATTCTTTTCTAGTCATGTTAGGATTTTTCTTCAGTGCTTCTGCAAGTTTTTCCATTCTTTTCTGGAGCATTTCCTCAGTAACCCCCTTCATCTTTGAAACTTCCTCATAATCTTCCGTAAGCCATCCCACCTGCTTTGGAGTGAGTCCTTTGAATTTTTCAAGCCCCCCAGTGTTTATTGCATACGTTTCCACCATACAATCATCTCCTCAAAAACTCTTTCTTAGAAATTATTTAAATATCTTTTCATGGTCCAAATTGATCTTGTTTGGTGTGCACCAAGGTATAGAGAGCCAGCAATCCAAAAATTTGGTTGTAAGAATTCATAGTAGAAATGTCGCCTTAAGCAACAATGGATCTGCTAGATAGTACTTTTGATTCCTTCTTTCTACGAAGGAATGAACAATCAGTTTTTCAAGTGCAAAATTAAAGAGATTAGGATTAAGCTGTTTTCCCATATCCTTGCTTGTCAGGGTTTGTAGTTCATCCCAACCAACCCCGTTCGCATTTCGCAGTATGCTGACATATATCTTTCTATTTTTTGCTCTCTTGAAGAAGTGAACGAGCTCCGTAGCAGCAATCCTGGCAGCACTCTCCTTTGTCTTTGATAATGCATCTTTATTCTTTTTTATCCCTCGTTCATAGCCATAGAGGGTTAGCCATCCAATCAGTCCATCAAGCTCAGCAATTGCATTTTCAATTTCTGTTTCATTGGGTTTCATGTCAAGTTGCTCAAACCCTTTTTTGAGATATTCCATGGCTTTGTTTTTATCTAGTCTATTTAATACAACTTTAGTAATTTCCCTACCATAAAGGGGGTGTTCGGAATCAGTTTCCCCGATAATCTCCTCTACTAATCCAATTTCGCTTCCAGATATGATAAATGAAACATTGGGAAAACGATCATAAATGTAGGACAATACATCTGCCAGTTGTTTGGTCTTCATTTTCTGAGCTTCATCTATAAATACATATATCTGGCCAGTTTCTCTGATTTTTTTTTCGATCTCACTTTGGCTTTCCTTCACAAGATTTATGCCAAGACCAACCCCAAAAGCAGAAATATTAAGACTTTCTATCTTACCAAAAACCTTTGGTTTTCCAGCCTTGGCAGCATCATAAATAGCAGCGAAAATTTCCTTTTTCGGATCGCTAATAATTCTTCCGTCAAGCCACAACTTTAAGCCATTCATTTCATTATAGATTATGTTTAAAAGACTAGTTTTTCCAACCCGTCTCACACCTAGTATTGTAATTATCTTTTCTCTTCGCTTGAGGGCTTTTTTTACCTGATCATATTCGTATTCATAATTGAAAAAATCTTCTTTTTTGCTTTTTGGTTCTATTTCAAAATACATCTTTTATCTTTTTGCGTGGTATATTTATAAAGTTAACTATAAACGAAATTTACTTAACTTAGATTAAGTAATTTGGCTTTTTACTTAACTTGGCAATTATGTACCTTTTGCAAAAATGGAGTTTACCCCTTCACACCGAGTGTTTCTAAAACTTCCTTTACTTTACTCTCAGAGATCTCTGCGCCAAACCATTCCTTTCCATCAACATTAACCACTACGCGATGTGGTTTCAAAGCGAGCAGTGAAGGCACATAATCAACAAGCGTGGCGAGATGGTTTCCCTCAGTGAATAGATATGTGCATGTCCCTCTCACAAGCATAAGGTTGAATTTCCTACCCTTAAGCCTCTGCGGAATCATCCCCCTCAGCCCGGCAGGTGCAATCTCCTCAATCCCCTTCTCCACAATAGTAGTGCTTATATTAGAACCAAAAATCTTCCCAGCAGGTGCTTTCTTCGTAGTCCCGTATAATACAATCTCAGTATTCTCATTAATCTTTCCTGTCTTTTGTTTATTTCCACCAACCTCATGCATAATCTTCATTATGGTCATGATTGGGATTATGCGCGCATTACCCCCATTCATAGGAACATCTTCCTTCACAACAACCCTCCTCGCACTTGCGAGCGGCGTCTGTAATAGCGTTAGCAGAAATTTCTGATCATTAAGCTCTACAATAACCTCTGGTGGCACATCCACCTTCCCTTTAAGCACAAGATAAGATGGAAGCCTTGAATCTTTCTCATATACGAGGAGTACATTCTGTATCCCCTCCTTGAGTGTATCTTTCGCAAGCACGGCCTTCTCCTTTCTATACTCACCGCTATCCTTGATTAGCGATTCAATTATGGGCACAAACTTCGTTTTATCCGTACTATGCCCAGCACCAACATTAGCCTTTTTAGTGGATTGCATACATTAGTTATGTACATAACTAGTATTTATATATTCCTAAATGCAAGGGGGCAGAAACACAAAAAGGCAAGAGAACAAAAACGAGCTAGGGCGGAAGTAACTTCCGGGCGGAAGTATTTTAAAGATACGCGCATCTATAATGATCATGTACTTTGACCCGAACCCCAAGGAACGATTGAGCGATTTGTTCAATTATAAGAAAGAATTGGGCGAGATACTTTCAAGTGTTGAACATGAAAAAGCAATTTTCATAAAGGGCCTAAGGAGAACTGGAAAAACATCTTTGATGAAAGTTGCGATGAACGAGATAAAATATCCCTCTACTTATATAGATACTCGAATCTATTCCAATCGAACCGAATTTTTGCAAGGGTTAGTAAAATCATTCAACACATTAACGCAGCAGACCGGGATTTACGGTAAGATAAAGTCGCATCTTCCAAAAGAGGTAGAATTATCCGGTGTAAGGGTAAAACTCACAAATGAAGATCTATACGATTATGCAAAAGAGCTAGACCGCTATCTGCAATCATCGAAGAAGCGCGCGGTTTTATTTGTAGATGAGGCGCAGAGAACAAAAAGGTTTGATGGTGATGCAGTATTTGCTTCTTTGTATGATGCGACAAAGAACATATGCTTTGTTTTCAGCGGTTCAGAAATCGGCTTGTTTGAAGATTTCAGCGGCGCATCCTCAGAATCCCCATTTTATGGACGGGCAAAGAGAATAATTGAGAGTGGTCCTCTTTTGAATGAAAAATCGCTTGAGTTTCTTAGACAGGGTTTTATACAGGCAAAAAAGACCTACAAAGAAGAAGAACTTGAAGAGGCTGTTGAAAGGCTCGATGGCATCATCGGGTGGCTCACATTGTATGGGCATTACAGAAGTAGTTTTTCTCATAAAAAATCTCTCGAGCAGGTACTCTCTGATGCAGTGAAGATTACCAGCGCAGAGTTTGAAGAATTCTTAAAAAACAAGCAAGAGGCAAAAAGCAGATACGAAATAATAATGTACGGGCTTTCTGAGAGGAATATGCAATGGAGCGAGATTAAGAGATTTCTTGAGATTGAAACAGGGACTAACATAAGCGATGGGCGTTTGTACGAATATATAAAGAACCTCATGAACTACAGTTTTATAGAAGAAAAGGAGGGGCAGTACTTTATTCCTGACCCTGTTATGAAAGAAGCCTTCAAGCAAGAATTAGGGCGGAAGTAACTTCCGGGCGGAAGTACACTGCAGCATCTACGCTTCGGCCCCGGCCTCCTTGAGTGCTTTAATACATTCCTGGCATCCCTTATACTCTGCCGCTTTGAGTGCTGTTGTACCCAACTCATTCTTTATGTTCACATCAGCACCTGCAACCAAGAGCAGGTTTACGATCTCAATATTCCCGTAATATGATGCAACCATTAGGGGTGTTGTCCCATCATAATTGGGGAAGTTCGGGTCCGCCCCCTTCCTCAGGAGGTATCTTACGATTGCAGGCTGGTTCCCTGCACATGCTGCGATGAGTGTAGTATCCCCATACTTATTCTGTACATTGGGCGAGAACCCCTGCATAATGCCGAACTCTACATAATCTCTATTCCCATCATAGGCCGCCTTTATGAACTTGATGATCGAGTTGCTCCCTTCTATACCATCAGTTCTGAACTTAAGCGCCCGCATCTCCTGTTCAGGATGAGTTATATCATATTGTGCTCCGCTCATAGTACCACATCTACAATTAAGGAATGTGAATTATAAAAATATGAAAACACTGATGGAGGGGGCACATCTCCCTCCCTCAGCATCCATCTTCGATCGTGTGGTCTACACCTATCCCCCTGAAATTAGTTGTGTTTATTTGTAATTCCTCTCTTGTGAGATCTACACTTATCCCCCTGAAATTAGTAGTGTTTATTTGTAATTCCTCTCTTGTGAGATCTACACCTATCCCTGAAATTAGTTGTGTTTATTTGTATCTCCCCTTTCGGTATTCGAGGTTAGATGCTTCAAAATTAGAAAGTAAAAAATGCCGCAGGTCGGATTTGAACCAACGATCCCTCGGTACCTGAGCGGGTTACAACCCGGGCCCTTCAGCTTCACCGATATGGTAGGTACTCCTTCCCATATCTCGAGTGCTCTCCCAGGCTGAGCTACTGCGGCATAAATACTGCCGGCCAAATAGCCGGCTTACTTCATATTTTCGTATTCCCTAACCTTATTTGCATCCCCAAAACAGCTCTTGCATATGACGACGCGCTTTACCTTTTCAATATTCCTTGCCGCGTGTATGCATTTTCTGCACACATACTTCCCGCAGAATGAACATTTTTCTAGGAAGTGCGTCTCTTCACCGCAACGTTCGCATCTCTTTATCATCACTTCTACCTCTCGTTTAGCGTATTTGTTGGATTCCGAAATTATATAAATTATTATGCAGAGTTCTTGTGTACTGGTGATTATAAATGGCAAGCACAGTTGAGGATGTTTTGGAAAGAATAAATGCAGACAAGTATAGGTGGGTTGACATTCAGTATACAGATGTGCTCGGCAATCTGAAAACGGTTACAATACCCGCCAAATCCCTTGATACTGCATCATTCAGGGAGGGCGCGATTGCAGTGGACAGGAAATCCCTGCTTTACGAGGAAGGGGACCACGTAGCATTAATTCCAGACCCCTCCTCTTTTGCAGTAATCCCGTGGGAGCCGAGTACAGTCCGTTTCATTGCATCCGCATCTGCACCCCTAGACCCGAGAAGCATCCTAGAAAAGATGGTTTCAAAGGACCAGAAGCAGACATTTTTTATTGGGAGTGAGATTGACTTTTACATAATGGATGCAATGGTTACTGACGCATCCAAATTCAGTTATGGTGCATATTTTGATGCACGCGAGCTTGCAGTGAGCCAGTATGATGGCAGGTTGGAGAGGCCCGCAAGGCGGTTTGAGACGATGAATGCAGACCTGGGCAGGGCGGTCCGACTGCAGATAGGCGATTATGCAGACCTCTGTGGTGTGGATGTTGTAGCCCTGCATCACGAGAGCGGCAGGCTCCAGCACGAGATTGCACTTGGGCGTGCACCGCTCCTGAAAGCAGCAGACGATTTCATGACCGTAAAACACCTTACAAAGAACTCCGCAATGCTTGTAGGCGCAATGGCCACATTCGCACCCAAGATCTCAGACAGCGAACCGATGAGCGAGGTGCACATCAACGTGAGCGCATGGAAAGAGGGGGAGAACAAGTTCCTGGATGCAGAGGAAGGCAAACCGCTCAGCCAGATGGGGTATTACTTCCTGGCAGGTATCGTTGACCATATGCGTGCACTGAGTGCATTCCTTCTCCCGTCTACACTCTCCTACAAAGACCTCACACGCGCTGAGAGGCTCAAAGCGATGGGCGCTGTGGTTAGAATACCTGCACCGCTCAAAGGGGAGGCGGACAAGAGGGTTGAGTACAGACTTGCAGACCCAACAATCAACCCATACATTGCATATGCGGCATTCGTTGCAGCCGGGCTTGACGGTATAAGCAAGAAGCTCTCATTTGACAGCAAGAAAGAGGTTGTACCGCCCCGCTCGCTTGCAGAATCCTTGAGCTCACTCCTGAGCGACCACGATTTCCTGAAGGGCATAATGAGCGATGATGCACTCCACACTTATATTGAGCTTAAGGAGAATGATATAAACGAGGTTCACTCAAGGCTGTCCGGTTTTGAGATGACCAAGTATCAGAACATTTAAAACAATAATGGTTATAGATTAAACAAAAGAGGTGTATGTATGGTAGAATTCAGGGGAGTAAAACTGAGCTATGTTGAGGCAAAGAGAGAGAAGGACACGCTCATAAGCGGTCTCAACATAAACATAAACATTGATGATGTAAAGGCAATGGGAGAAGACCTCGTAATGGATTTCACGTACAGCGTGAACTATGCAGAGGATGTGGGCTACCTCAAGATAAGCGGTACTGTTTATGCAAAGGATACTGCAACCGCCGCCAAAGAGATTGAGAACGGCTGGAGGATGGAGAAGAAACTGCCGAACGAGATTGCACAGCCCCTCTTGAACTTAATAAACTTCAGTTCAGGAGTAAACGGCGTATTCGTTGCGCGTGCAGTAAACCTGGCCCCGCCGCTCGTACCTCCCAGAATTGAGATAACAACAAAAGGCGGTACAGCAACTACAAGAGGGTAATTCATTACTTCTCTTTTTTTAGTATTTATTAAGTGCCCCTTTCTTATGTGCCTTATTCTTATTCCTAAATTTGTATTGAAATCAAAACAAAAAATAAAAGACGGGAAACCAGTTTACCTGTGAATCTTTTTTTTTGTTGTTTTCTTATCTTCTGCAATTGTTCATCATAATTAAACAATAATACCGCTTACATAGGCGAGCATATAGCCGAGCAGTGTTCCTAAGAGCAGAGGCGGCAGTGCAGGCAGGAACAATTTTCTCTTTTTCACATAAGCGAGAACAACCCCCAGCGCCATTGCAGAGAACACGCCTATCACGATGAATGCAGATATGGCCGCACCAGCACTAACCTGCGCAACCTCTCTGAACACGATAATATTGAACATGAGCGGGAGTGCAATATCCCCGGTGCCCAGCTCGAGCCGTTCCTCACGTTCCTCGGTTTTCACAACCCGCTCACCGTGTTCGCGCACAACCACAGGCATCTTGACCTTCTCCTGAGAAGAGATCGAGAAAGACATGTTGCGCCTTCCAAACTCTGATGCAAGCGTTACCATATGCCTTGTAATGAACACGGCCACATAATCATACACGCTCATTAAAACAAGGAAGAAAATAGCCTCCCAGAATGAGAGAAGCATTGCAAACATTACCGCAACACCCACACTTGATAATGTTGCCGCAACATTCTTCACAGCGGGCACCACAAGTTTAAGCACTGAGAGCGCAACAGCAAGCACGAGTGCATCATCCTCAAATCCAAAGTACCAGCCCACACCGTAGAATACCACAAATGTTGCTGCAGTAATAATTATGAACTCCATAATCCTATACAGAAAATCCCCTTTGTAAAACCTGACCAGTGCAAGAACCAAAAGCACGGTAAACGCAAATCCAATAATCATAAAGAATAGATCTTCAAGTGAGAACCTGCCCAATGAAACCTGCTCTGAGACGCCTCCCACAATGAATGCATTCGCAACAACGAGGCCTATAACCTGTGCAGCGATAAATAGTGCAAGCAATTCCAATACTGTTCTCATTGGGATAATTAAAGTAAAATTACTTTATTAACTTTGAATTAACAAGCGGTTAACCCCTTTTTATTAAGCATTTTACAAGGCCATAACTCTATTCAGCAACTGAGATTAACCCTTTTTATCAAGCATCTTTACATAGCCGTGCTTTGGCCTATAAATCTCTCCCCTATCAAGCAGCTGGTCCACTATGCGCGCGGTCTCATTCTCATCAACATCAAACTCGCGCGCACTCCTCTTTATCTCATTAATATCAATCATGTCATATTTCGTTGATAATTCTTTGATGATATTAAGTATGAGTGCAAACCGCTCTGTCCTAGCCTTTGGCTGGCCCGTTGCAATTATATCAATATCCAGCTTTCCTGTTGCAGCATCCATAGCAATCTGCTTGAGCGCATAATCAAACAGCTTGATCGCCCTCTCAGCATCCTCTTTTTCAACGCTATTGCTCAACCTTGCCTTTGCAGCCGCCTCACTAAGCCTGATGAGCCCCTCAATCTGCCTTGGCGTAACAGGCACAGTTCCCTCTTTCCTTCCGAGCTTTCTCATCTCCACATAATACTCCGAGATCCTATCCATAGCATCCTTTGTGAGAACGGGCGATATATTCTTCCTTGCATATGCAATATATTTTCTCAGAAGGTCTTTCTCTATGAGCTGTTTTGCCTCCTCCTCACTCTCAGCGCTTTTTATGCCCGCATGCGGCTCAAGTATATGCTTTGCGAGTTCCCTATCCCTCTCCTCATCAAGCACATCAAATATGGGGAATATGAGGTCAAACCTGCTGAGCAGTGTGGGTGGGATATCAAACTGGTCCGCAGGATACTGATTGGGATTAAACCTCCCGAACTTTGGGTTGGCAGCCGCAATGATTGCCGTTTTTGTCCTGAACTTTGCAACAATCCCTGCCTTTGCAACGCTCACGCTCTGCATCTCCATTGCCTCGTGGAGTGCGGCCCTCTCATTATTATCAATCTTATCAAACTCATCAATAGCAGCGATACCGCCTGATGCCAGCACGAGTGCACCCGCTTTAAGCACCCACCCTCCATCACTCATCTCATCCTTTTCAGCACTTGCAGTGAGGCCCACGCCACTTACAGATTTACCGCTCACGTAAACGCTCTTCGGTGCCACATCCGTAACATACTGAAGGAGTCTTGATTTTGCCGCACCAGGATCTCCAATCAGCAGCAGGTGTATATCATTTCTCACAGGTGCACCGCCGGGCAGTGTCTTATCCCTTGTCCCTCCGAACAGCTGGAGGCATATTGCCTCCTTAATCTTCTCATGCCCGTAGATACCCGGCGCAATGGAATATGCAATCCTCTTGATTATGCCCGGGTCCCTGCTCATCTCCTTTATGAGCGCCTCTTCCTCTTCGCTAATCTCTATCTGCTCAAAATCCTTCTGCATCTTCTCAATGCATACCACATCAATGCACTTCATATAAACATTCTCAGTCTTCCCTTTAAGCTGCAATGGTGGTTTTATCCGCACAATCCCGTTTATCACCACATTATCGCCCGGGTTGTAGGTGTTCACAAGGTCATCCTCCACAACGAGCTGGATGTGGCTTGCGGGTGCGCCCCCCTTAAGCCTTTCAAGAAGCTCCTGTATTTCTGATAACTGCATATCAACGAAATATGATTCCTCTTCTGAAAAATCGATCCTCCTCTTGCACACTTCACACATCGTCATAGGCTTTGTGCCTTTTGTAATCTCAACCTTATATGTGGCCCCGCAGTTTGAGCACTTGTACATTGCCATCTTCACTTTTGGCTTTGTCTCTGCCCTCTTCGTTATAACCCCTTCAACGCGGATCAGCTTATCTATATGTGCAGACCCAATATCCTGCACGAGAAGCCCCATATTTGGGAGGTTTGCAAACCGTACATGCGGTTCATAATCATATGTTTTTGTAACACCGCACCTGCCGAGCGCCTCTTTTGCAGCGGGGAGAACATTATCAGGTTGCGCAAGAAGCAGGTCTGCAATCTCCGCATTCCATTTCTCAAGCTCAACAAAATCCACAATAAGGCTCCTTCTCTTTGGAAATTCCTTCTTAAGAAGGGCTATGGCCGGTGCATACACTGTTGAAAAGAACTCTTCAAACTCATTAACCAGGCCGCCATCCCCACTCATGCTTCTGTTTAGTGCTCGTTTCCTTTTTATTTATTTTCAAGGCCAGATTCCTATTCTGAACTTGTTTTCCCCCTTTTTTGATGAAGTTCATTTGTTTGCGCTCAATCGTTTTTATATCCGCTTAAAAAGCGAATTTGAGCGCATAAAAGTCCGTTCTCAAAAAATAACTCTCATTTAACACACATTTTTCCTTATACCCACATATAATCAACATTCGTGCGCATTTCCCGGGAAGCACATTTACTTCTGAAAAAATTCAACGACGTGAAATAAAAAGAGCCGGCCCGTACTCATCTGACAATTCCGTACCCGCTGAGCCTCCACCTGTTTCCATACCTTCTGCTGATTGCAACCTTGTTTCCCTTCTCTGCAATGATGGGCCTCTTCAGTATTACATCAGCAATCCCTTTCTTGAGCCCGCGCACCACGCCCACAGCAACAGCAGTCCCCACGCTCAGCACAACCGCCTCGTTGAGCTGCATCATGGGCATCTGCATATCAGCCCTCTCAAAAAGATGATACTCAATCTGTACTTCTCTTACAGGGTCTGGAAGCGTTCCCGGCTTCCCCACAACCTGCCCTACTAATCCATCTGATTTTGCAATGGATGGGTCCAGCAGGGTTGACAGTGCAAGGAGCCCTCCCGGCCCGGCAACATCAACATTCTCCTTCCCGCACCTGACCTCAGTTACAGTAGTGTAGAGCTTATCATAAACGCCTCTCTTCTCATCAACCATTATGCCGGGTGCAATCTCTATCTCATCTCCTCTCTTGAGCTCGCCCTGTATTATAGACCCGCCAACCACTGCACCCACAAGTTTTGTGAGTTCAGAGCCGGGCTTATTAACATCAAACGACCGCGCTACAAACATTCTGAGAGGCAGCTTGTTATTTCTCTTCGGAACAGGGATATGGTCATAGATTGCTTTCAGCAGCATATCCACATTAACCCCATAATTTGCGGCCATTGGTATGATGGGCGCATCCTCAGCATTTGTGCCTTTCAGGAACTCGCGTATCTGCTCGTAGTTCTGTTTTGCCTTCTCTGGTGTGACGATATCCACCTTATTCTGCACTACAATAATATTCTTTATCCCGAGCACTTCAAGAACCATCAGATGCTCCAGCGTCTGCGGTTGCGGGCAGGGCTCATTTGCCGCGATCACGAGAAGCGCGCCATCCGTTATGCTGGATGCGGCTATTGCAGTGGTCATCAGCGTCTCGTGCCCGGGTGCATCGAGGATGGAGAATTTTCTCACAAGCTCTGCCGGCGACCCGCACTTCTCACATATCTCCTTTGTGCCGAAATTCGCAGGTTCTTCGCATTTAGGGCACTTGTATATATTTACATCTGCATACCCTATCTTGATTGTAATGCCCCGCTTCACTTCCTCGCTGTGTGTATCTGTCCACACACCGCTCAGCGCCTTTGTTATGCTCGTTTTGCCATGGTCAACATGGCCGAGCATCACGATATTCATTTCAGGTTGCATTAATGATTCACCAATTCATTAGGATTCTTTCTTTTCAGCAGATTTTGGGAAAAGCTCGGCAAGCTTTTGTGCGCCAGCACTTTTCACCACAAGGTTTACCTGCGTTATCTGGTCAGAGATAGTGTTTCCCCTTACGGACTTCCTCACCCTCTGCCCATTTGAGGCTTTCCTGATCCCCGTCCCGCTCGAAATGAGGATGTGCTTTTTCCCTGCCCCGGGAACATCTGCACGCATCGGGAACCCGGATATATCGCTCCCGCCCGTGATCACAAATGTGTACCCGGCGGCCCCGATAAGGTCCCCTTCAATCTCCTCGCCGATCTTCCTGCCGATCAGCATCCTCGATTTGTCTGCGTCAAGCTCCACCTTATAGGTGTTTCCATCTTTCTCAGATAGGTTCAGTTTCATACATTCTACCCCCAGTGCCGCAGCATTCCCCAGCGGGGAAGTGCACACAGGTGAATTATTTCAAGAAGGTGATATTTATAAAAGATAAAAAAATACAAACTAAAAAATTCGGAATTCTGTTTGCCTACGTTATGAGTGTAAACTCAGAATCTCGGCTTGTGCTTCCTGTAGCAGTCGCGGCAGTACACGGGCTTTCCCGGCGTTGGCTGGAAAGGCACCTGACATGCGGCACCGCAATCAGAGCACACTGCGTCATACATTGGTCGGTCGCTACCGAACCCTCTTCCTTTCTCCATTTATTTCACTTCTTTTTTTCTATTTTCTTAAGGCACTGCATTCCTGCATTTGCCTGAAGTGCACTCATTAGACAGGGCTTATTATATAAATCTTGTGGTAGGTCTAAACCGGCCCAAACACATCCCCGCCAAAGTGGTAGAGGCCCTCTGCCTCCCTTCTCTTCACGGCGTTGACTGCCTCGCCAATGAATAAAATATGGTCGCCCGCTTCAACCTTGCCGATAACCTTGCACTCAATGCTTGCAGGTGCATCTCCGATCATCACGGTTAATTTTCCCTGCTCTCTTTTCCACCCGGTTTCCTTGAATTTATCCCGCTCTTTTCCAGAGCATCCCCCGCAGAATTTCACTCCCTCCTCCATATCCGCGGCTGCAATGTTTAGTGCAAATGCGCCCGACTCACTTATTAGCTTATAGGTAAACCTCTTCTTCCCGATAGCCACACCAAACAAAGGCGGTTCAAATGAGAGGGGGCAGCACCACGCAGCCGGCATTATCGACTCTCCGCTTTTTCCAGCAGCAGAGATAAGCACAATCCTCATAGGATAAAGCAGGTGATACAGTTTTTCGTTATTCATTCTCTCCCCCTCTTTTTCTATCTCTCCAGGAATGTATTTTAAATAATGGAGTGCAAATCCTACTATGGATGTTGTGCTAGTGCAACCGTTCCTGCACACAAAAGGCGGTCTGGAAAAGGTTGTAATGGAGATTGCAAAGAAGTACACACCAATAATCTACACATATAGGTATGTGCCCGACAAAACATTTGCCGAGTTCAAGGAGTTTGACATCCGCATTGTGAAGCCAATGCTCACATCTCCCGCATCGCTGTTTCCCGAGCGTGTAAGGTGGGGGGTGCAGAGTGGTGAGGCATTCTACAACCTAAAAATCCGCGATGATTATGATGTGGTAAATGCTCACGGCACACCTAGCGAATGGGCGCGGCATCTCAACCCGCGCATGCTGTGGTACTGCCACACACCGAACCGCGAGGCATTCGATCTTTACGAATGGAGGATGAAACAGAGGGGCCCGCTCGGCAAGGCCCTCTTTTGGTCTTCAATACAATCATACAAACTCATAGAGTACAACATCGTCCCAAAGATTGAGGGTATAGCTACAAACTCAATGAACTCGCAGGCCCGCATAAAAAAATACCTGCACAGGGATGCAGAAGTTATCTACCCCGGTATCACACCGACGCATTACAGGAACGAGGGGTATAGGAAATATTTCTTCTATCCCTCCCGCATCACGCCAGAGAAGCGGTTTGAGCTTGCGATTGAGGCGTTCAGGAAGAGTGGCCTGCACAGAAGAGGGTACAAGTTCATAATCGCCGGTGCGCTCAATGAGGAGCGGGCGGAGCACGTGGAATACTACAATGAAATTTCAAGGATGCTGGATGGGTTGGGTGAGATCAAACTCAACATCTCCTACATGGATCTCATTGAGCTCTATTCGAAATGCACAGCAGTATTGTTCACGCCAATAAACGAGGATTTTGGGATAGTGCCTCTTGAAGCGATGGCATCCGAAAAACCAGTGATTGCAGTTGATGAAGGGGGCCCGCGCGAGACAATCCTGCACGAGAAGACCGGGTTCCTGTGCAAGAACAGCGATGAGATTGCAATGTGCATGAACCTTCTTGCAGATGACCCTTCTCTTGTTGAGAAGATGGGCCGGGCCGGCAGAAAGCACGTAAAATCAAGGTTCACTTGGAGCATGTTCTTCAAGAAGTTTGACAAGATGCTCAGGGCAGTTGCAAGGGGTGAGCGTGCATGAGCACAAAGCAGGGCGGGAAGCACGTAAAATCAAACTTCACTTGGAGCATGTTCTTCAAGAAGTTTGACAAGATGCTCAGGGCAGTTGCAAGGGGTGAGCGTGCATGAGCACAAAGCAGAAAAGAAAACCCATAGTTGTGCTTGCAGCAGGTGTATTTGACATACTCCATCTCGGGCATATTCATTACCTAACGCATGCCAAATCTCTAGGAGATGAATTGGTAGTCGTGGTTGCAACAGATGAAATCGCGAAGAAATCCGGCAAACTGCCTGTGCATAAAGAGAAAGACCGCTTTGAGATGATAAAATCACTGCGTATGGTAGACCGGGCCATACTTGGTGATAAAAGGGATATGCTCAAAACATTGAAGAAAGTGCATCCTGATATTGTATTCCTAGGGTATGACCAGGAGCTTGCACCACCACTGCTTGATTACTGTGTGAAGCACGGCATACGCATAATGAAGGATGCGTGCACGCTCAATCCCAAGAGATACAAGACCACTGTGGTGAAGGAGCGTATCCTGAAAATGCATTCAAGTTCAGGCATCACTGAAATGACTGCACTTGCAAAGAAGAATGTGCAGCACTGCCCCTGGTGCAGAACAGTAAGTTCAGAAGATTATGTCCGCACCCTTGAAGAAGAGGTTGAGGAATTGCTCGGAGCATTTAAGAATAAGGATTATGAAAACGTGCGCGAAGAGATAGGGGATGTTATATGGGATGCACTGGTGCTTGCGCACATATGCGAACGTGAAGGCAAGTTCAAGAGCGATGATGTGATTGATGGCATCATAAAGAAGATCAAGCGCAGGAAACCTTTCCTTGAAGAGAATAGAGAGGTAACCCTTGAAGAGGCAAAACGATTATGGGATGAAGCAAAGCGTGCTGAGAAAAAAACAAAAAATAGTTTGTAGTAGGTTTAGCATATTCCTTTTTGTGCTGATGCCAAGGTGCACAGAGAAGAAAAAAAACAAAAGATATTTTTGCAATAGGTTTAGCATATTCCTTTATGTGCTGATGCCACGGTGCGCATAGAAGAGAAACGCAAAGGAACAGGTTTACTTGGTTAATTTTAGGTTTTGTTTATGTGTTGATAACAGAGCATGCAGAGAAGAGAAACGCAAAGGAACAGGTTTACTTGGTTAATTTTAGGTTTTGTTTATGTGTTGATGCCAGAGCATGCAAAGAAGAGAAACGCAAAGAACTGATTATTCTTTTTTTGATTTCCACTTTTTTGTGAATTCAGATGTATCTAGCCAATTCACGTGGAGTTTTGCATACATCTCGGGCCCATCCTCCACATGTGCAACCCCGCAAAACCTCCCATTCTCAGAGTATACGAGTACGGATGCACCCCTCGCAGGCAATTTCTCCCCCGAATTAACTGCAAGACCTTTTCTGTAAATAGGAGAGCCGTATGCCAGTGAGGGCAGGGCGCTCTCCTTCACAAATATCCTCTCGAGCTCAATGATCTCATCCGGGGGGATGAGCATCTTTCTGAGCAGCATCTCATCTCCACTCTCCTTCCATCTTCTAACTGCCTCCTGTACCTCATAAAGAGTGAATATGCACTCCTCACCCACACGCCCGCTTCTCGTTCTCCTCAACTCGAGCATATTGGCCCCGCACCCGAGCGCCTTCCCCATATCATACATAAGCTTCCTGATATATGTGCCGGCCTCACACCTCACCCGCATCAGCACATCCCGGCCGCGCATCTCAAGAATATCTATCCTGCTCACAACCCGCTCCCGCCATCTCTTTGCAACAGCACTCCTGAGCGGGGGTTTCTGCGAGATCTTTCCCTCAAACCTCTTTACAACCTCTCTCACTCTTGCCTCATTCACATCCCGGTGCAGATGCATAATGCCAACATACTCCTTTTCCTGCCTGCTCAGGTACTGGCTCAACCTGACTGCCTTGTTTATGCCTATGAGAAGCACACCTGAAACATTTGGGTCGAGTGTTCCTATGTGCCCTCCCCTCTTTGCGCCGACCATCTCGCGCACCCACTGGCCCACCTGTGCACTGGGCGGTCCTCGCGGTTTATCTACTGGAATGAAACACCCTTTGAGCAGTTCGCTTATAGTTTTTTCGCCCATCTTTTTCCCTCTGAATGCGTGCGCACCTTTTTATATCTTGGTCTTTTCAATTATAACCACATGAAAGAGGATTACGATAGTCTTTTGGAGAGAGTGTATAAAAACATTCCACAACACGAAGGCGGGAGCGAGAGGTTTGAGCTTCCGGATATAGAGGTTTTTGAACAGGGCAACAAAACGATTGTGCGCAATTTCGGGGACATATGCGGAGCTATGCGCAGGGACCCTTCATTGGTTTCTAAATTCCTCTCCAAAGAGCTTGCAGTCCCGAGCAGCATTGACGGGAAGAGGCTCATCTTCAATGGCAAGGTTGACAGCAAACTGCTCGTCTCAAAGATCCAGGATTTTGTCAGCAAGTATGTGAAGTGCAAGGTGTGCAACAGGTACGATACGCATATTGAGTCTGTGGACAGAAACACAAAGACGCTCATTTGCGAAGCGTGCGGTGCACGCGCACCTATGAGGTTGTAAAATGAATAGCGGACACAATACATTCCAAGCGCAATCAGGCAGCCACAATTACAGGCATCAAGGCGGCCACGGCGGTGGCAGGCCCCAGGGGGGTAATAAATCAGGCGGTGCAAGGCATACGGCAGCCCCTGTTCCGGAAGAGCAGATGCGCGTGCGCAGGCCACAGCCGAACGAGATATTTGGTGTAGTTACAGCTCTTCTTGGAGGCAGCCGCCTTCGCGTGAACTGCATAGACGGCAAGGAGAGGATCGTGCGCATACCCGGCCGTCTTAAGAGGGAGGCATGGATAAAGACGGGAGATGTGGTTCTCGTCGTTCCGTGGGAGATTGACCCGCTCAAAGGCGATGTAACTTGGAGGTATACCCGCATCCAGGTTGAATGGCTGAAGAATAGGAATTATCTCCCCAGGGATTTTGGGATTTGAGCCCGAGCATTTTTTAACTTATTTTCCAATACATAACTGATGGCAATTTTATCAAAGAGGAAGAGGGTAGACAGGGAAAAGAGGGTGCTGAGAGAGCAGATAAAGATAGAAGCAGGCGTTTTAGACAGGTTTACGATGGAGGCGCTTGCACGGCTTATGTCCCAAGGCATAATCCAATCATTGGATTTCCCAGTGTGCCGTGGCAAGGAGTCGGTGGTGTTCAGGGCAACCCCGCCTGAAGAATACCCTGCAGACTTCCTAGCAGTGAAGATATACAATGTGGAGAACAGCAACTTTAAGCATATGACAGAGTACATCGCAAACGACCCGCGCAGATTTCAGGTGAAGAAAAACAGGCGGAAGCTAGTTTACGAATGGGTAAAGAAGGAATACAGAAACCTCCTGCTGTGTGAGGAGATGGGCATCCTTGTTCCCCATCCCCACGCGTTCAGGGATAACATCCTTGTGATGGATTTTATCGGGGAAGAGGGCGCACCCGCAAAGACGCTCAAGGAGCACGGCCCATTTAACCCTCTGAAAGACGAGCAGTTCCTTTTGGGCGAAGTGGAAAAGATGTACAAGAAAGGGTTTGTGCACGCTGATTTAAGCGAATACAACATCCTGTGCGCGCCAGATGGCAGATTGTATATCATAGACCTCGCGCAGGGCGTTGTTAAGGGCCATCCTCTCTTTGAGCGCTGGCACGAGCGCGATGTTCAGAATATAATGCGCTATTTCAGGCAGTTTGAGGGTTCGACAGTACAGGGAAAGGTTTAAGTGCAACCCCACTAAAAAGATAAGCTTATATTATTTGAGTGAAAATTAAGCAGCACCAGCAGTTAAGCATATAATAGAAACATATTTAAGCAGGGAAACACATATATAAAGATATCTCTGTGGTATAGGTGGTATAATGGTCATCAAACATATCAATTCCAATGTCGATGTGAAAAACAAGGCAGTGCTTCACTTTGGAGAGCTGTTCGTAGTCATACTCCCCTACTTGAAGAAGCCCGTTTCCGCGGAGTATATTTCAAAGCAGATCAAGATCAAGCCATCCAAGATTAGGGCTGTTTTGAACAAGCTTTTCAATCATAATCTCATAGAGTACAAGAGGAGCTTTGACGATGACACTGGGAAGTATACCTATATCTGGACGCTGAACCACAAAAAGCTTGAAAGGTTCCTTAAGGAGTACGAATTTGATGTTGCTTCTGAAAAAACCGCCGTCTCTGATTCTGATGAACTGCCCTTTGTGTGTTCCGACTGTAGGGAGCATTATTCATTTGATGCCGCAACCGATTGTGCATTCAAGTGCTACAGGTGCGGTGGCAGGATAGATGCAAACGAGTAAATAGGTATTTTTTGAAATGCCAGCATAACAAATGCAAACGAGTAAACTCATTTAGCTCATTTGTGCGAGCAGGTAAACTGGGCCTCTCTTTCTTTTGATATATGCGCGGGTAGATGCAAACAAGCAAACTCATTTAGCTCATTTGTGCGAGCGGGTAAACTAGGCCTCTCTTTCTTTTTGTATTTGCGCAGGTAGATGCAAACGAGTAAATAATTAGTGGACTCACGGGGATTCGAACCCCGAATCTCCGCCTTGCGAAGGCGGCGTCATACCATTGGACCATGAGCCCACAACACACATTATGCACGGAGAGTGCACAATGTGCAGGGAGCACGCAGAAACCCTTATGCCCCCGAGCATTCTATTTATGGATAAGTACATTATTTAAGAATTTCTCACTCATACCTACCCATGCGCAGTAAATTCATCTTTATGCTCTTATGTTTGCTTCTGATTCCTGCAGCATTTGCACAGGTGGCCGCAGTTGGGGAAGCCCATCCTAAGATTGATGCGTGCATCCCCCGCGCCACAGCGGAAAACCCTCTCGTTCTCGAGAGTATATGCGAAAATAGATTGGATGCAGCATGCTCCTGTTCTGGAGAGTCTGGGAAGTTCTCGTGCGATGTGCAGTTCAATAATCCCCCAAAGATTATGTGTGGAGATGGCGAGTGCACATTCAACTTCCTCGGCAATAAGCAGGCAAACAAGGTCTCCATGGTGAGCGCCTCCCTTCTTGAGCAGCTATGCAGTAGCATGGCAGATGCAAAATGTGCATGCTCTGAAGAGAATGGCACAGTACAATGCAATGTAAAGAGCGCAGCACTCTCGGTTTCATGCAATGAGAATGGATGTGTGCTGACAGCAGGCAGTATTCCAAGGAATTGAACTTCTGCAATAATTCAAATGTGAAGCGGATAAACCTGGAGAGAAGAAGCGATAATATTAATGTGCACGTTGAGGGTGCAATTGTAAAGGATGAAAATGGGACACGCTCCCTTGAGGATGGTATAGTATCCGTTTCAGGTGAGCTCGGGAATGGAATTGGCGTAGATATCCTCGCAAACCTGAACTCAATGGAAGTTGGTTCAACCGTGTCTGCCCAGCGTGTACAGATAAAGGAGAATGTAATGGAGCGATTCAGGAATGCAATCAAGACAAAATTCAAAACTGAAAAATTCAACACTTTGGATGCGATAGAGATAAACCTGACAAACCTCAAAGACGATGAGAACATAAAGTCTGCCAAGATAAGATTCAGGGTTCCAAAATCAATGGTTGATGGAGAGGTTGTCATAATCAGGTATGCTGAAGATGATTCCGTGGAGATCCTGACACCAACAGTGATCGATAGAGGCAACTTCTACATATACGAAGTTGACACAAGCGGCCTGAGCCTTTACGCAGTTGCAACAGTCAACCAGATTTCTGAACCACTTGCGCAGGGCGCCACAGAAACGGCCAGCAAAGATACAAGTGCAAAGGCATGCGGGGCAGTGGCAGTCATACTTGCCGTATTAGGCGGCCTCTACACTATGAAACAGATTCTGAATTAAGTTCTTCTTATCTTTTTACCTCTATTATGAGTTTTTATATTGTAAGCGGTAGGATGTAGAATGTAAACACATACCACAGCATAAGTGCCGCAATCTCAACAGTATATTCCGCTTTCTTGTTTTCTTCACCAACAATACTCCCAGAGCACACAGCCAGCAATACAATAAAGTAGTATGTTGATAAGAGTGTTGCCGCCGCTGCCCACAGGATGCTGCTCACGCCGAAGGGCATTCCCATAAGATAGAGCAGTGCAAGTATTGCACTGTTTATTATAAACGCAGTGGCAGTCATATGCAAAAGGCCGAACATTATCTCATATATCCTCCCACGCGTAAAATATGCAATTAGTGCTGACATAAGGGCATTTATTATAATAACGCTGAACCCTATGATGAGAAAATTATATGCATAATCCTGAAAAAACCCTGCATGCTGTTTTGCCGGTACAGAAATTATGAGCAGGGCGATTGCAAGAAGTGGCAGTGCGACCGCTGGATTATACCTGCTGACAACCTTCTTGATATCTTCCCTTGACATTACATAAGCGTACAGATACTCCTTCATTCGTAAATCACCCTGTATATCTTAACCGGCTGTGCCTTACCTTTCACCGCAACCTCCGCCGGCTCTGAGAACGTAAACCTGTCTTTTATGAGCTGATAGGTGCTCTCGCTCACCACAATCTCTCCGGCCTTTGCCTGGCCGTTTAGCCGTGATGCAGTATTCACAGCATCCCCTATGATTGTGTAATCCATATACCTGTGTGAGCCGATGTTGCCCACAACAACCTCTCCCGTATTTATTCCTATGCCAATCGTGAAATCAACACCAAACCTCTCATGGATATGCCGCGAGTATTCCCGCATTCTCCTCTGTATATTTATGCACGCACGGACAGCCCTCTCTGCATGATCTGGCTGGAGTATGGGCGCATTGAACACCGCCATTGTAGCATCTCCAATATACTTGAGCACCGTTCCCTCTTCTTTGAATATCTCATCGGTTATGATATCAAAGTGGCCGTTCAGCGCCTCAACAATCTGTTTTGGGTCCATCCTCTCAGAGAGCGATGTGAACCCGCGTACATCTGTGAATATCACGGTTACGGGATGCTTCTCCCCACCCAGCTCCAATGTCTCGCTCCCGAGGAGTGAATCAACGATCTTTTCTGAGACATACTTTGAGAAGAACTCCCGTGTCCTTTTCTTTTCCCGCTCCTCTTTCTTGCGCAGGCCTTCCAGGTGCACCACAGCCGCAATAATTATCACAGGCAGTGCATTGACAATAATCTTGAAGTGCTCCGCAAAATTTCCCAGTATCTGGCTGTACGTGTCAAGCCACAGGTTAAAGAAAACAAAGAGGAGTACAACGAGTACAAGAACATAATTCGTATCATTGGTGCGCAGGTACTTGTTAACTACTTTTATTGTGAGATAAAGAATGAACAGCAGCACAAGGCTGTAAAATTCAAGCATATTCGCCCTCTCTCTGCCTTCTCTTTCTATAATACCAGAGTGCCTTTGCGATTGAATCTATTGCCTCACTTGGAGAAGTATATGCGGGCACACCTGATGATTCAATGATTCTCAGAAGTGATTGCGTATACTCACCGCCCGTTGCAACCGATACGATCGTCTTATCAGTTGCATTATCCGCCTCCATTACAGTGTTCACAACTTCAGAACCAAGCCCTACAGTCTGGAATAGCGTGATCACGATGATTGCATCTATACCATCCTCTTTAACGATCTCTTTTAACACCTCTGCATATCTTTTGCTATCCGCATCCCCTGTAATATCGAATGGATTTCCCACAACAACATGAGGGGGCATTTTCCTCTTTAATTTTGCTCTTGTCTTTGCGCTTATCTCCGCAAGCTTCAGCCCGCTTTTTTCAATTGCATCAACTGTGAGAACACCTTCACCGCCACCATTCGTGAGCACGAATACGCGCTCTCCCTTTGGCAGCGGTTGCATGAAGATCTTTGCGAGATTGAATAACTCCGGCAGGCACTCCGCCTCAACTGCTCCAGCCTGCCTGAGCATAGATTGGAACACCTTATAATCCCCTGCAAGCGCCCCCGTATGCGACTTTGTAGCTTCAGCTGCAAGCGTCCCCTTCCCGGCTTTTAGAACCACCACGGGTTTTACGAGTGTTGTCTTCCTGAGTTCCTCATAGAATTTTCTCCCATCCTTTACTCCCTCAATGTACATTATTATTACAGAGGTATCCTTATCCTCCCGCAGATATCTTAACAGGTCGCTCTCATCAAGAACAGCAGCATTCCCGTATGATATGAACTTTGATACACCAATATTTGACTCCCCAAGCAGGTCAAGAATCGTCGAGCCAACCGCACCGCTCTGCGTTAGGAAGCTTATCTTCCCGAGCAGCGGCCTTTTCATCTTATACATGGGAAGGAATATGCTGTCAATATGCTTCTTTCTATTCACAATCCCAAGGCAATTAGGCCCTATAACCGCCATCCCATATTTCCTGCTTATGCGCTTCAGCTCCTCCTCGCGTTCAAACTCCCCGACCTCTTTGAACCCGCCTGAGATGACTATGGCCCCCTTTATGCCTTTCTTTCCGCACTCTTCGAGAGTATCATTCACATATTTAGCTGGCACAACAATAATTGCGCAGTCCACCTTATTCGGTATATCCAGCACGCTCTTATAGCATTTCACGCCGAGTATGCTCTCTGCATTTGGGTTGACTGCATAAATCCTTCCAGTATACCCGCTTGCGATCAAGTTCTTGAATACAGAATACCCAACCTTTGATGGATTTCTCGATGCTCCAATAACAGCAATGCTATTTGGTTCAATGACTGCTCGGATATTGCTTTCTTTTTTCTGCCCCTGCTTTTCATCAGTCATCGTATCACCCTCACATCCACTGCATAATAGCTAGTTGGGTATAATACTACTGGGTTAAGATCTATTTCTTTTATATCCGGATTATTGTGCATTATTGAGCACACCTTCTTGATAATCCCAGCAACCATACCCTTATCAATCGGTTCAGCACCACGGAACCCTGCGAATATCCTTGCCGCCTTCGTCTCATCTATCATCTCGAGCGCATCGGCAGTGGACAGGGGGCACAACCTCACAGATACATCCTTGTAGAGTTCCACATAAACCCCACCGAGCCCAAACAGTACAACATCACCCATCTGGGCATCTCTTTTTGCGCCTATGATTACCTCCACCCCTCTCTGCACCTGCTCCTGTATCAAGAACCCCTCTATCCCATACTTCTCAAGCCTATTCCTCATGCGCCGCATCTCAACCTCTACACTTTCTTTTTCCACATCCTTCCTGACTGCGCCCATATCTGTCTTGTGCACAATATTCTTTGAGAGCGCCTTGATCACATATCTCTCCGCGGGGAAGAGCTTCGGCCTCTCACCTATTTTGACAATCTCATACCGCGGGATTCTGATCCCTGCCCCAGCAAAAACATCAAGATTCCTCTTCTCATCCATAGTATCACTTTGCAATGATAAGCAGGTATACGAAAGCCATTGCAATGGCCACAGCGGCACCCAGTGCGTGCCATTTATATCTGTCAACATAATACAGCATCTTTGAGATGTTCCTGTCTGTTGGCTCCGCATCACCGCCCTCAGCAATGTTAAACTCCTCGGAAGCAAGCTCCTCAGCAGTCTTGTTTCTCACTTCAGGAGGCCCCTTAACCTCCTGTTTTACCTGTACGATTTTCGCGAGCGCCCTGTTCGCATGCTCTTTCACGATCGGGTTCTCTTCCTCAAACCCCTGTGTGGTGAGCATAAGCTCCACATCAGCATTCCTGACCTTGTAATCCAAAAGCCCTTTCTTGACCAGCCTGTATATGGAGAACGCAACATCTCTGCTCTTGATATTCAGAGCAGCCTCAATCTGCTTTGGGCTCTTCATCCCGCCGCGCACGCATCCCAGCACTGCGGAATCCATCTTTGTAACATCTGCTTCAGAATACGCATCAAGGTCCCTGAGCAGCGCCTTCCCCTTATCCGTGATAATCACGGGGCTGTTGCCTATTGCAGAGTGTATATCCACAAGCTCCTTTATTTTAAGGGCACCAAGCAGGTTTGCCGCCTCAAAGAACGAGCTGTTTACCTTAGACCCGAAATTCTCAACAGTGGTCTCAGCATCAATTCTTTTAAGGAGGGCCACATCGATAAATTCAAGTTCATCGCTCACGTCAAGACATCTCACCGAAAGTTAAAAAGCTTTATATTATGAATGAATACAACGGTGATTATTTGGAGCTTATACGGCAGCCCATTGTCGTAGTCATGGGCCACGTTGACCACGGCAAGACAATGCTCTTGGATTCAATCAGGAATACCAGCGTGCACAAGAGGGAGAAGGGCGCAATCACCCAGCACATAGGCGCGAGCGAAGTGCCCGCAGAAGTGCTCAAGAGCATTGGGGGCCCGCTCATTGATAAGATGAAGCTCAAGGTTGCACTCCCCGGCCTGCTCTTCATAGATACGCCCGGGCACGAGGCGTTCACGAGTTTGAGGAAGCGCGGTGGCTCAATAGCAGACATTGCAATACTCGTTGTGGATGTATCTCAGGGGTTCCAGCCCCAGACAATTGAGGCAATCAACATCCTCAAGGAGTTTAAGACGCCGTTCATAGTTGCACTCAACAAGATAGACCTGATAAGCGGGTGGAAGCCTCAAAAAACAAGCTCTTTTCTTGAAGCATCCCAGAAACAAGCAAAGGCAGTGCAGGATGATCTTGATGCAAAGCTCTATGAAGTGGTTTCAAAGCTTGCAGAGTACGGGTTCAACTCTGAGCGGTTTGACCGCATAACCGATTTCACGAGAGAGGTTGCAATCGTCCCGGTAAGCGCAAAAACGCATGAAGGCATCGCAGAGGTTCTTATTATGCTTACAGGGCTTGCCCAGAAGTTCCTCGAAGGCCGACTTCACATAGATAAATCGGCGCCCGGCCGTGCGAGCATTATTGAGGTTAAGGAGGTTGCGGGCCTCGGAAAGACACTAGATGCAATACTCTACGATGGCACGCTTAAGGTCAATGATTACATAGCATTCCCAACGCTTAATGGGCCGAGGGTAACGCACGTCCGTGCACTCCTCCGCCCAAAGCCATTGGATGAGATGCGGGACCCGCGCGACAAGTTCCTTAATGCACCGCTTGTGGTGGCTGCATCCGGTATTAAGATTGCCGCACCCGACCTTGAAGATGCAATACCCGGCTCAACGCTCATCGTTGTCAAGGATGAGCACGACCCGGCAATAGATGAGCTTCAGAGCGAAGTCACATCTGTCTTGTCATACAGTGATGGGGAAGGTGTTATCGTGCGTGCAGATACCCTAGGTTCCCTTGAAGCGGCGATCCGCCTTCTCAGCAATGCTGGCATTAGGGTCCGCAATGTTGGTATAGGAACAGTAACGCGCAAGGATGTTGTGGACTGCTCTGCCGTGGGAATGCAGAACAAGGCCGACCGGGCAATACTTGCATTCAACGTGAAAATACAGAAGGATGTGGAGCAGTATGCGCGCGAATGCAAGATCCGCATATTTGAGGAGGGCGTTATCTATCAGCTCATTGAGAACTTTTTCGAGTGGAAGAAAGAGATTGAGGCTGAGGAGAAGCGTAATGTTATAGACAAGCTTCAGCCGATTGCCCAGCTTTACACACTACAAAACTGCTGTTTCAGGGCAAGCAAGCCGGCAGTCTTTGGGGTTAAAGTAGAGGTTGGACGCATACGACCGGATGTGATGCTCATAGATGAGAATGGGAGGATGCTCGGCAAGCTGCGCAGTATACAGCGCGATAAGGAATCTCTTACTGAGGCAACTGCTGGTGCAGAGGTGGCCATTGCAGTTGATGATGTATTTTTCGGGAAGGATATCACTTTCGGCAAGAGGATCTACACATATGTGCCCAAGAAAGATGCCGACCTCTACTTGGAAAAGTATAATAACCTGCTCTCGGAAAATGAAATATCCCTCCTTATGCATATTCTTAGGATAACAAAACAGAGGCTGGCATAAGGTGCAGGATATGAGTCGTGATTATATGTTAATGGTGAAACGAACCGCATTATTATTGTTTGTGCTTATGATCGGGTTTGCCTACGCTGCACGGTTTGAGCTTAATAAAACGTATGAACTGCGCGCGGGGCTGCATCCAGATGGCATTTATGTGGATGGGCAGTACATATATGTGTGGTATAGTGATGACCGTCTTGTATACAGGTATTATATAGACCAAAAAACTGCTGTGCTGCGTACGAGCAAATCGTTCGGTTCTATTGAGGCTGGCGCGGAGGATTACATGTCTTACATAGCGGATGTGTGGGTTGACAGCAACTATCTCTATGTCCTGGACAAGGGGGGAAAGGTGTTCAAGTTTGACAAGAGCACAGGCGACCTGAAATTCAAAGGGGATAGCGACTCTTACAGGCCGGCTGGCCCAGCAGCAATTGCTGCATATAATGACAACATTTACCTGCTCGACCGCGAGAAGGGGCAGGTGAACATACTAAACCAGTACAGCGAGAACAGGTACATCTTCAAGAGCAGTATAAGCTGGAACTATCTGGGGATTGCAGATGCCGTATTCAAATCGCCTGAAGACTTGTTTGTGGATGAAGACGGCACGCTCTATATCGCAGACACGGACAACAACCGCATAGCTGTTTTCAGTTCTAATGGTACATACATCAGGTCAATAGGGCGGGGAAGTTCTGGGACCACATTATCAGAACCGCAAGCAATCGCGCTTGATAAGGATTACCTCTATGTGATACAGAACAAGAAGAAATCCATAGAAGTGCTCCTGCGCAAGGATGATAAAGTCGTGTACTCCATAGACAATTCAACATTTGAGTTTGACAAGGTTTCAGGTGTATTTGCATCGGGTGAGCAGGCATATGCTGTTGATTACAATGCAGACCTCCTGATCATATTCTATCTCAATAAATCCAGCCTTCTGGAAGAGAAAGATGTACTGCCTCTCTATAATGAGACCTATTCTGATGTGCAGTCTATATGTACCCTGCTGGGTGTGGCCAACGACCTCAATATAGATGTGATTGACAGGTGTACCTTCTACCGCTCAGCACTGGACCTCGCAGCCACCCAGATTAACGAGAGCAAGTATGACCTTGCATACTCAACGCTTAAAGGGATCGGACCGCAGCTTGAAGGCGATTTATCCTATGTGGGCCCACAGGTACGCGCAGTGCTCTCAGATGAGAGTGCAACCCTAAGAAACCAGACACAGACCTTAGTGCAGAATCTTACCGGCCAGCTCAGGAATAACGCCTACAAAATACTCCTACAGCTTGATGATGTAGATAATTACATATCTAAAGGAGACTATCTCAATGCACACATCCTTCTCAAGGAGCTCGAGGTGCGCTACGGCATCATCTCCAAAACACAGGGCGCACAACAGGATGTTGAGAATGAACGCATCACCAATTACGCCACACAGCTTGAAGAGGCAAATGCTACCTACATACGCATACGGCCGGAACTTGACTATTATCACGTACCATATGATGCAAAGCGCATAGAATATCTGATCAATACTACTGGCAAGGATATTGAGATGCTGGACCTTGATATTGCATATTCAAAGCTTAATGAACTCATCTCAAAACTGAGCGATGCTGAATCTCTACTGAATACAAGAAAGGCATTGTTTAGTGATGCACAGCAGAGCATTGAAAGCGCAAACAATTCTTTGCAGGAGCTCTTGAATTCCACAAAAACCCTTCCTGCGAATACCTCTCTTGCGGAGGAGCTGATAGAGAATGCCTCCCGTGTGCTCTACACAGACCCTGCTCTTGCAAAGCAGTATGCTGATAATGCGTCCGCGCTCATCTCTGCACAGAAGAAAGAAATTGAGAATGCAAACTTCCTTACAATGACAACCGCAGCAGTAATTGTGTTTGCGGCAATTGTAATTTCTCTAATCATAATTGGGATAAAGAGGATTCTTGGCAGGGGGAGGCAGTGGGGGTAATAAAAATTAGAAGTTACCCCTTTATTTCAACAACTATGGGGTTTTGTGCCGTGAGCGTAACATTCATTGTGGCGCCATCGCTCTGTTTTCTAAATACAACAGTCCACGTATCTCCATTGTAATACGCTGCCGTCTTTATATCCTTGCCATCTCCTATGAATTCCTGCACCTTTCCTGTACCCGGCAAGGAATGTGCTGCAATTATCGCCTCTTCACTCCCCGTGATGATGCAGTTCCCCATGCATTTATACACGCAGTCATTTACGATGTAGGTGGGCACTCCTGTTTCATATCCAAACCCGGTCTTGTATCTCAACCTCATCCTTTTGGGGCATATTGTATCAGAATTAAAGGAAACGCGCACATTTGTCACATTAATGCCCCCAATGTTCTCAGTGCCCTCAATCTCCACAATATCCGCATCCGGATAGCGGGCCTTAGCATCGTTGATGATCGATTTCTCAAATGTAAGAGCTTCAGAGCCTTCCTGTGGTTTTATGCACCCTGCGGTGAGTATGACAAGACCCGCAACCAGCAGTATAACAATCAACAACGATTTATTCATACAATCCCCTCTCATTTCTTATTCATATGGCCTTCAAGCGCAATCTGCGCAAGAAGTGCAGTAATCTGAATCCTCTCATCAGCGCCTTCTGATAATCTGAAGTTGTACTCCCCAATTCTATCTACAAGGCGCACCTTCGTGCTATCCGGCAGGTTCATCTTTACGATCTCAGCATACATCTGGTCGAGTATATCCTGGCCGCTCATGCCATAACTTACGATTACCTTCTCAAGCATCTTCCTCGCTTCGCTGAACTCCCCGCTGTATGCTTTCTCCACGATCTCAACGATCTCCTTCGGTTTTGCCCTTGCCGCAAGCCCATATATCTGTTTTTCAGTGATCTTCTTTGAGTGGAGTGATGCGCTCTGGAGCAGGGTAATGGTCTTTCTCATATCGCCCTCGCCTACTTCTATGAGTGCATCTATTGCCTCCTGTGCAATGCTTACCTCCTCAACCTTTGAAATGTGGTGGATCATCTTCTCAATATCTTCCCTGTTAAGTTGTGTAAACCTGAACATTGCGCACCTGCTCTGTATTGGCTCTATGATTTTCGAGGAGTAGTTGCACGATAGAATAAACCTCGTAACATTTGCATACATTTCCATTGTTCTTCTGAGCGCGTTCTGTGCATCTGGTGTGAGTGCATCCGCCTCATCAAGGAATATGATCTTGAACGGTACATCTGCTATGGGCACGGACCTTGCAAAATCCTTTATCTTCCCGCGGACCACATCTATACCCCTCTCATCAGACGCGTTCAATTCGAGGAAACTGCCCTTGTAATCGTGGCCGTATAATTCTCTGGCAAGCGCAATTGCGGCAGTGGTTTTCCCCACACCGGCCGGCCCGGCAAAAAGCAGGTTTGGCAGATTCTTCTCTTTTACATATGCACCCAGCCTCTCCACTATCTCCTTCTGTCCCACGATCTCGCTTATCTTTGCGGGCCTGTACTTCTCAGTCCAAGGTGCATACTTCTCCTCATCCATAATTCAATTATATTGTATAAATCTTATAAGTTATGTGAGCCGCACAACCACCTCCCTCGGAATATAGAAATGTTTATAAACGTGGGATGGGCCTAAAATGCCTAGGAGGTTGTAATAATGACACAGTCCAAGAAAAAAATTGTAGGTTCTGAAAAGCCGGATACACTGGCTAAGAGAAAGAACCTGTTTGAACGAATGAAAGAGCAAGCTGAGAAGAAAGAAAGCCTTTTAACAAAGGCAAAGAAGTTAGCGCTTATCGCATTTGCAACGGCAACGATCGCAAATGCCTGCCAAGGAGAGACGGACCTCTCGCCTTATGCAATCCCCACTGAATCGGATGTGCAGGTAGAGATGGATGCGGGTGCTGATGCGCCCTCTCCTAAAGATGCGGGGGTTAAGGATGCCGGGCCCTCCGATGTTTCAGTGAGCGATGTTGAGCAGGTTGAGGATGTGGGCCCAAAATGCCTCTCTAACAATGAATCGCAGGTCACACTCAAACTCTCACTCTCTGGGAAAGAGGTTACGATAAAAGCAGGTGATAAGCTAACAATAGATGGTAAAACATATACAGTGAATATCTCCTCAAACTCTGATGATGTGCTTTTCACTGATGAGAACGGCCAGGTTACTGTGGTTTCAAAGGAGAACCCATACGTAAACGGAGAGCGTGTAGAACTCATTGATAAGGCGGTTGACAAGGTATACTATGGAAGCAAGGTATTGCTCGAGATCTCATGCGGTGATGAAAAGCAGAGCGTAATCCTTGGGGAGCATGATGTAACATTCTCAATAACGCCGGTTAAAGTCTGCGGGTTTGGCGGTGAGGTTGAGGTTAAGAGCATAATCCCGTGGGATTCTGGTGTGGTTATGAATGCAGACCTCAGGATTTCAATGCCCGATAACTCTTCATATATGAAGGAGAATGTGCTCATAGGAAAAGATGGGTATACAATTTCAATTGATGAGAATGGTAATAAGAGGGAGCTTATGATAAAACCATTAGACTTCAGCATAGACCTCTACTCAAACAAATCAACTGCAAAAGAATTGTGTGAGATTACCAAGCCATACGTTGACCTGAATGTTAACGGAACCTTACACAGCGATTTATCTGAACATACCCAGACGAAAGCAGGGCTTCTCGAAGTTTATGTGGGTGAAACATTTATCGGCTCTACAAACAATAGAATGGTTGAAGTTAAGGCGGATTTGGCTACCACAAATGGTAAGGTGGGAGTGGCAAACGGAATCTACGAAAAGGGCAGCAGTATAAATATTGAAGACAAGCCAAATTACTATACATACACCATCTCTATTGGGAACATAGATTTCAGCACCACGCCAAACAACAAGAAGTAATCCATTCTTTTAGTTTTTCTTTTTGCTTAAAAGGTCTCTAACCTTTTTTCTTACTCTCTCAGGACACCTTCTCAGGTATTCCTCCAACTTTTTTCTATCAATTCTCTTTCTCATCTCATCCAACACTGCCTTGCTTAATGGCGCTCTGAAGTAAACAAAGTCTATAAGTGTTTTTTCAACATCAGAAACCTCTATCCAGTAATCTGAATATTTCACGCTCTCAAATCCGAAAAACATCTTTCTGCTTATCCTTCTGATTAACACTTTACCGCCAAGTATCTCACGCACACCACTCCTGATTTTCAAAGGTGTTATTAGTACTGTATTGGTTTCCTGCTCCCATAGGTTTAATATGGATAGTGCATCTTGCAGGCCATGATAGGAGGGATAGAATGCAAACCCTGCAAGAACAGGATCATCGCCAAATGTATAAACACCTCTCTTTATTTTTCTAATTTTATTTGTGCGGATGAGATGCGTTATAAATAAGTACGTGTATTCTTTGCTCGCTCCGTGTTCAATAAGAAAGAGCCTAGCATCTCTTGCAGTGAATACGGGCATGGTTGAAAAATGCTCGATAAATTTTTTCATATATTTCATAGGAACCGCCTCTTAAGTGCTTCTACCATGCTTTGAAAGGTGGGTGCAACACCCGAATATACGAGAACTCTAAGATTTTCTTCATCTATAGGCCTTTCTATCTTTGCGAGAAACTCTGAAATATTGGGGATTTTCTCCACATAATTGCTGAGATGATAAATATCATATATATCCCTGACAAATCTTCTGTCTTTATATGCGTTCATCTTTTCAATCAGGAGGCTTTCTGGAGAAAGCGTGTAAACATCTATGTATGCCCCATTTGTTTTCTCATACATTCTAAGAACCTTTCCCGGTGCTTTTCTTATGGATACCTCTAATCGCACCTCTACTTTTCCATTTGATATCTTAGAGAAAACAACGTTGGATGATTTCTTGTACTTAATCAAAGCAAGCCCCCTGCTTTTCAGTTCATCCGCAAACTCCTTCTCAAAATCCCTGTGCACATTTGCATAAAAATCCAAATCTTCAGAAAATCTATTACCGTTATAACACCTCCATATAGCAGTTCCCCCGTGGAGAACCGGTTCACACCCACCGCACAACGAGTAAACTATCTCTACTATCTCATCCTGCAGTATTGCTATTTCTGTGTGTACTTTCTTCTTTAGCCTTTTAGAGAGAGGTATATTCATAGTATATTAAATGAACCAAACATATAAAAAATTATATGTTAGGTTAATCTTAACCATTTGCAATCCACTCTAATTCAATTAGAGCTCCTTTCCCCCTTTATGTATGCAACTCCTGCATCAACCAATTTTACCTTTATTCTTTTCCCTAAATCCCGTGCATTCCCGCGCACGATCACCTGCTTGTAATAATCGTTCCTCCCTGCAATCCCTCTCATCCTCTCCAGTAATGTAATCTCGCATTCTTTCCCCACCCACATTCTATTTCTCTCTAACGAGATGCCATCGCAAACCTCACTCATAACCTTGCTTCTCTCCTTTATCACCTTTCTGTCCACCTGTTCCATGAATGCTGCCTCTGTACCGGGCCGCGCACTGAATTTTGATACATTTGTAGTATCCGCTTCAACAGCCTTCACGAGTGCAACAGATTCCTCAAACTCATCTTCGCTTTCTCCCGGGAACCCTACAATAATATCATTCATTATGTTTGCATACCTATTCTTTCTTATCTCGCGTACAATCTCCAGATACTCATCAACCGAATTCTCCCTTCTCATTGCTTTCAGTATCTTATCCGACCCGCTCTGCGCAGGTATGTGGAAGAATTTGTAGAAACATTCATTCTCCATAATTATATCTATAACCTCCATCTGATCCTTGAGATGTTTTGGGTTCATCATCCCCACCCTTATTTTTAGGGAGGGTTGCATCTCAGCAATCTGCATCAGCAGGTTTTTCAGGTTTGTGCCACGCTCAAGCCCGTATGCACCGCTATCCTGTGAAGTAAGTTGTATCTCCCGCACACCATTCTCTTCCGCCATCTTTATCCTTCGCAGTACCTCACCAGTTCTCATGCTTTTCAGTGTAGGCCGTGCAAGTTTTGTAAAACAGTATGTGCACGCGCTCGTACACCCCTCAGAAATTGCAATAATCCCGATCGGTTTTGTAAAATTATAAGAGATATCTTCCTTATCCCCGGCGCTTAAGTATACTCCCCTCTTTCTTTCAAGCGCATCTTTTGCAATGTTTTCAATCCCTCTTATTGCTCTTGTCCCCATAATAGTTGCGTGTGGTGCAAACCTCCTGACCAATTTTGCATCTGCTGTTGCAACACACCCGCCCACAACCAACGGCTTCCTTATTCCTTTAAGCCTCTCAATAATCCTTTTCTCAGTTGCATCCTTGACACCGCACGTGTTTATGATTATCACATCTGCCTCTCTTTCACTGCTCTCAACATTCCCGCTTTTCAGCAGGATCTCGCGCATAATCTCTGAATCGTGCTTGTTCAATGTGCACCCGTAAGTCTCAATATAAAATTGCATACAAAAAAGAATTAGTGGGAAATAAAAATAAAAACCACTCGATTTTTAGCCGCAGGAACCTGTTGAAACGCCCTCCTGTGTTGAAAGTGTGGTATTACACTTCTCGGGCTGTACACTGAACCCACTGCATATGAATGCCTTGAATGCTTCAGAGCTCCTTGCGCCTGAGTATTCCTTGCCATTCATTATTAGAGTGGGGGATCCCTGCACACCGTACTGGTTTGTCTTTGCAACCTCGGCATCGGCAATCGCGTTGAAGTTCTTTGCATACTCCTCCTCAACATAACTCACATTTATGTCGTGCCTCTGAGCCGCATCCTTCCAGCACGTCTCTACATTATCGACTGTACAATTATTGTTCACATCGTACACATATTCCATCCATTTCTTCGCACCGTACTTCTTGAATATGATTTTCTCTCTCACATCCTGGTTGAGTTCATTGGTCCCGTGCAATGATTGATATTTACCATTCCCACCCGAGAGTATGTACACCGGCTCGAATGATATGCTATCACCGAGCAGAGAAACCACATCCACCATCGAATTCTCAGCAAGGTTACCGTACGGGCAGAAGCTCATAACGAATAACAAGACCTCTGGTTTATCGCTCTTTGGGGCAGGCTCGGATGCCTTCTTCAGCTGGGCTTCCATCTGCGCCTTTGCACTATCAATCTGCGCCCTGAATGTATCTACTGCAGTTGGCTGTTGTACAATATACTTGAGGTCCTTTGTAGTGTAGATCTCCTGTGGGTATGCCCCGTCAATTGTATAATCAAGCACCACCAACTCATCTTGCAGTGTATACTTAACATACTGCACCGTGTGATTCTCCCCAGTTTGCAGGTACACAACATCCTGCAAGAGCGAGCCGATATCGTTAACCTTCTTCATATCTGGGGTGAACGGGCCTGTTGCACCAGCCACACTGCACATTGTGGTTGAATTGCCAACAATTGGCGCATTCAGCGCAGCATAGGAAAAGTATCCTATCCCAGCACCGATCACGAGCATTAATACAGCCGCAATCAATGTCTGGTTGCTGATTTCAAGTTCCTTATTCATTTAACCACCAAAAAGTTATTCCGAACTATTAGAGATGCAAAGGTATTTTAACCCATCGCTATGCAAATATCCTTGCATGCTTTCAGAAAAGCTCGATGTCTTATTTAGGAGCAGATTTCCGTCCTACACCCCTATTCAGGAGAAGGCATTCCCCGTGATTGCATCTGGCAGGGATGCACTGCTTATTGCACCAACAGGTTCAGGAAAAACCGAGGCAGCCTTCCTCCCATTGCTGGACAAGATCCAACCACACCAGCCCCCTATCGTACTATTGTACATTACACCACTGCGCGCGCTAAATAGGGATATGATAGAACGCCTGCGCACATGGTCCCGGGAACTCGGCATACGCGCATCGGTCCGCCACGGTGATACACAGCAGTCCGAACGCGCATTCCAGTCAAAGCACCCCGCCCATATTTTCATAACTACACCTGAAACATTGCAGGCCATGCTGTGCACAGAATCGTTCCGTGCATATCTGAAAAACCTCAAATATGTAATTGTAGATGAACTGCACGAACTCATAGGAAGCAAGAGGGGGGCCCAACTCTCACTCGCATTCACGCGCCTGCGCAGGATTGCAGATTTCCAAACAGTTGCGATAAGCGCAACGCTCACCAATGTTTCACGGGCCGCACAATTCATCCTTAAAGAGGATTGGGTACTCGTACAGGATAATGCCACTATACCTCCAGTAATTGAGGTGGTGCGCGCAACTGGGAAGAATGAAGCTGCCAAATTAGATTTCATATGCAGCACCATAAAGAGGCATCTTGCAAACAATAAGACACTCATATTCACGAATACAAGGTATATGGCAGAGCTCATAGGTTCACGTCTCATATCTGATAATGCAAGTGTGGGGGTGCACCACGGTTCACTATCAAAAGAGGTGAGGGAAGCCATCGAGAACGATTTCAAGCAGAATAAGATAGCGGGTCTCGTGTGTACCTCCTCCCTCGAACTCGGTATTGATATAGGTGATGTCTCCCTGGTGATACACATAGGGTCCCCAAAACAGGTGCGCAAATGCCTCCAGCGGATTGGCCGCAGCGGGCACACATTCGGCGGTGCATCACACGGCATAATAATTGCGCACAATGAGTTTGATTTTCTTGAGGCAAAGGTTATCGCTGAACGCGCCTCAAAGATGGCACTGGATGAAGATGATATTATATACCCGGCACTCGATGTTCTTGGGCACGCAGTTGCTGGCGAACTTCTCATAACCAAGCGCACCACAGATGAAGAGCTGTACAATACACTCGTAATCCCTACACCCATCTACACGCGCATACCTTTTGATGACTTCCGTCTTTTGCTCTCAGAGATGCACCAGCACGGCGTGATATTCTATGATGGTACACATGTGCGTAAGACGCTGCGCACGCGCGAGTACTATTTCACACGCCTAAGCACAATCCCCTCCAGCATCAAATACCCAATGATCTATAAAGGCAGTATAGTCAGTTTTCTCGATGAACGTTTTGTTATCTCTCTCGAAGAAGGTGATGTGTTCATAACCAAAGGCATCCCTTGGCACGTGCTGAGCATAGAAGAGGATAAGGTTTTGGTTGACCGTTCACCCTCCTATGTTCTTGCAATCCCGGAGTGGGAGGGCGAGCAGATCCCGGTGAAAAAGGAGATTGCACAGGATGTAATGCGTCTCATGAAATTCAACAGGCCGCGCATATCCGTTTTTGCTGATATGATGATTTTCTACACATTTCTCGGGAATGCTGCTAATAATGCGCTCGCACTTGCACTCTCCTCCCGACTCACAAACTACTTTGGCGCCGAGGTTGTTGTGAAATCCTCACCATATGCAATATTCATCCGCACACCATATCCGATCACGCGCGATTCATTCCACAATGCAATTGCAGGCATGAATATCCAGAATGAAATCCTCTCCTTACTCCACAAGAACCGAAACTTCTCATTCCTCTTTGCGCAGGAGGCATACTATTCCGGAGCATCCGATATGCACTCACGATATTCGCCCTATTACATATCAAAACTCTCCGCCTCGCTTATTTACAAGGAGGCCAAGGACTATTTCCTGTTCCGCTACTGCGATGTTGCTGCTGCACAGTCCTTTATAAGAGACCTCACAGTGCAGAAGAAACCGCTCGAATTTAACATAATGAAAGCGCTTGATGATCTTGCGAGGGATGTCCTTGACCACATGTCCGGTTCACAGGTGTTATTCCCGGATATCCCCGAGAGTGCTGCCATGGTGCTTTTGGATAAGATGCCCGATACATTCAAGTTTAAGTGCGTTCACTGCGGTTCTGTCTTCTATGCGCCAACTGCTTCACTCCCCAAGAACTGCCCAAAATGTAAAAGTGTGCTTCTGGCCCCATTATCTGAGAATGAGAAGAAAGAACTCTCAAAGGATGAACTTATGCGGAGGGCCGCACTCTACAATTCTTATGGCAGGAAGGCGCTTCTTGCACTCTCAACTTATGGTGTGGGCACAGAGACTGCTGCGCGCATTCTCTCGCGGTTGCACAAAGATGACCGTGCGCTTGCGCTTGACCTTCTTCGCGCCCGCGAGCAGTTCATCCGCACAAGGAAGTACTGGTCCCCAAACCCCAAGT
>Ga0315298_1001498_pt1 | contig 42449 bp, 31 predicted proteins | sample WHS_1_MG_FD_203077 | JGI IMG/M metagenome (GOLD analysis project Ga0315298, IMG submission 203077) | Extremophilic microbial mat communities from Washburn Hot Springs, YNP, Wyoming, USA - WHS_1_MG | ecosystem: Environmental > Aquatic > Thermal springs > Hot (42-90C) | place: USA: Wyoming... | reverse complement strand
TGAATTCGATCCAGAATAGATTTGGGAAAATATTGTCCATAAACATACATGAACCCCTTATAACATCTTTCCCCCTCGGTGTCAAGCGTGTGCTAAGATCAGGGCAATAAGGAGAGCCTCAATTGTCTTACCAATACCTACATCATCAGCAATAAGGAGGCGAATCGGTTGTAAACGTAGTGCCATTAATAAAGGAACAAATTGATACGGACGGGGTCTAACAGAGATGCGACCTAAGGAACGAAAAGGTCCGGCTCCATCTCTTAAGGAAAGACGAGCAGCATTCCAGAGAAGCTCTGTGCCGACGGCATCACTTGAATCCTGAGCAGTAGGTAATGGGAAGGTGGCCGGCTCTATACGATCGAAACCAAGGTTTGATAAAGGTTTATAAATTCCACAAATCTCTTTATCACTCCCTGTTAATGGACGAAGTAAAAGGAGATTTTCATCTTGTGAAGGCAAAATCACCCATTCCCGATTACGACAGCGAACAATGGAACCGATGGAAAAACTATTCATCTCAGAACCCTCTATAACAAATCTCCCTGTCCTGCTCCTTTTCCACGCTGGAAAGAATAGGAGTTTTGATTATCCTTTTCTTTGCGAGGCCCCTAATATGGTTAAACCAACTATTTGGTCTCCTCGATAACGAATCAAAATACCACCTTTTAACATTTCGGAATCTGTTGCCTTTTGGGGCCGTTTGAAATTTATATAGAGAACATCAGCTTCTTTATCATAGTCTATCCACATCCTCTTTTCAGGAAATTTTAAAATATGAGGTGTTGCCTTAAAAACTTCCTTAATGATCTCTTCCCTCACGATTTCTTTTGCCATCGAACAACCTCTCTTTCTAAGTTTATTTTGCTTGTAAAATAAGCCGTTATCACAAAACCATCCTCTTTACTAACTTCTCGATATACTACTGCTAAGAATTTACTCTTCGTAACTTTTTTAAGAGCAATAAGCGCCTTTCGATAACCTTCAATAATATAATCTGGATCTTCGATCGTGTAAAGAACATCATCATAATAACCGGCCAGATCATCATGGTTTTCAATAATATGAAACCATCTTTCTTCCGTTAATCTAATAGGAATACCATTTTTCGATACGACAATATCCATGAATCATTTCCTGAATTTCTTAAATCTTTTTTTCACTCTTTGAAGAAAGTGTAAACCATTATCCAAAAACATCTGGATAAAGACGAACCTGCTCCTCAATATCTTTATCATACCTTATTACAATCACTCGATATCCACGATCCTTTAGCTCTTGCCTTGTTATACGATCCTTTTCTCTTTGCTTGGGTTCATCATGCACAGAGCCATCACAGAAGATACAAATATTAGGTTCATAGAAAAAATCAGGATTGCTATAGTAATCCTTTAGAAATTTTTGTCCTTCATCAGGTAATCTCCGTTTTGTCTGATAGAGGTGATCTATAAATTTTCTCTCGAGTTCAGATCTTGTATCTGTGAGAGAACGAAGCCAACGATAATGATCCTCGTAATTTCTTCCGGATTTACCAGGCAAAACTGTAGCCTTTGAAAGCCTATAAAGAAGGTCTTTAACTATGTTTCTATTTAGTCTGGGATAGTCTCGCTGATTCCCATAGGAAAGCAGACACTCGTAACAGGCCCGAAAACAATCCTTTTTTAGGTCTTTGAGAGTTTCTGAATCGAAATGACAACGTTCCAATGAAGCAATGGCAATCTTAGAGAGGCTATCTCTTTCCTCAATTAACCTTCTTAATACCCCAACCCCTCCCTCAGAGGCTTCCCAGAAAAGGATTGCTCTGCTTAACCCTGAACCGATTCGCTCTGATGCAAGTTCCGTTTCCTCAATCTGAAATACCTGTTCTATTCCTCTCTGAATGGAGTATTGAAAGGTTGCCTGAAGATCTTCACTCTCTGAAAGCGCTTGCTGAAGAGGATAAAAAAGAAGAAGATTATGGGAATCACGAACATAAAGCCTGACAATTTCAGGATGTTTTGAGGAATCTGGAACAGAATCTTCCTCATTTATATCATATCCTTTAAGCCAATCACCTTCTTCAATATCTATAAGAAACCCTTTCTCCTTTCTATTTCTCCATCCATGGTTGATGCGATAGATTTCGGCCGCTGGTGCAAAAATCATTCGAAATAGGGGAGAATTTTTTTCATCTTGAACTATAGCTTCAAATATTCGTTTTTCTCCTCCCGGAGAGGGAGCAAAACGAAACTGAGTAGTAATCTCATAACCTGAACGTCGCCTTTCTTCCTCATCCGAGGTAATACGCTCTCGAGGCCAAGTCTTAACATTTGAAAGCTCAAGTAATGATAAGACTTCACTCGTTGTTGCATCGAGTCTTATTCTGCAGTTTTCGCATATGTCCACATTCTCATCCTTCTGAAAATATCCACAAACTTTACAAATCTTACCTTGTATTCGCCTTGACAAAAGCCCTCCAGGCGGTATAAACAGCTTCCCTACTTCATATTTTGATCCTTCATGATAGATAATATTCCTGGGACCAAATTCAGCGATAGCTAAAAAACGTGGACGACTAATAAATTCACCCTCTTTTCTTGGTATATAAGCCCGTATTGGTAAACGAGGAAAATTATACCCTGGTAAAAAGCCTTCACTCGCAAGGTAGCGGTAAGGATAAAAATCGGATTCCTCACGAGTTGTTCCCACATTGCAAAGGAGATTCTTTTGACGTTCTGCTTCTCTTCTTTGGCTCTCAGCTCTGAGTCGCTGGATTTTGTCTCTTAAAGGATGCCTTAAAATTTCATTTGCCTCCTGCCATTGGCGATCTGCTGATCGATAAAGCTCGCGCCAGCGATCAAAAGCCTTATCAAACTCCTCTGGAGCAAGCTTTAACACATTTATTAACCAATCCTCCGAAAACCATTCTGAAAAAGATAAATCTTCAAGACAAGTATTTAGGATTCGCCTCGCCTCCTCATAGCATTCTTTGAGCCTTTCTTCTGAAAGACGAATTTGGGAACGGATATTCTCTTTTAAAGGATAAGATTCTAAATTTACTTCCAATATGTCAGTTATGGAGTCACCAAGGGATAACCTAACCTTGGAAAGCCACAAGGCATGAATATGGGCTTTGATTAAGTCTTCGTTTCCTAAATCAATCTTTGGGGAACGGACCACACCCGATATCATCTCCTGTCGATGACGGAAAAAATACTGGTCATGACCACTTCCTGCTGCACAATATGTAAGGATGAGGGCTGGATCACCGCTACGGCCTGCTCGGCCACTTCGCTGAGCATAATTTGAAGGAGTGGGTGGTACATTCCTTAAATGTAAAAGCTGAAGGTCAGCTATATCAATTCCAAGCTCCATAGTTGGAGAACAGAATAGACAAGAAAGTTTTCCCTCTCGAAAAAGTTTCTCTCTCTCCTCCCTATCTTCATAGGAGATCTGAGCTGTATGCTCCCGGCCTTCTATATTTTGTAAAAATGAAGCTCCCCTTCTGTAAAAGTTCCTAAAATATTCATTTGCCCTTCTTTCCGCCTCCAAATAGGCTTCACTTCTTTCTACTCTTCGCGCATAAATTGGGTCAATCGGAGATAATTCCATTTCACTTTTTTTCCAAATAAAAACCGCCCCATTTAATTGGATAAACGATACCCCTTTCTCATTATCTTTCTTTATTAATCCATATGAGCAAAGAATATCGGTGAGGCTCTCAATAAAACTTGAATAAGATTCTGATATAGAAATTGTCCTTCGAAAGTAACGTCCAATAAGACTGCTTTCACCCAAACTATAACCTTCAATGGCCCGATTGGATTGATTAGGAAGTAGAAATCTTGAGGAGGGTATTAATTTTTCATTTTCGTCAAAGGCCCACCTCTCATTAATCTGCTCCGAAACGCGCTTCCGAAGCTGTTGTTGATATTGTTCTTTTAAACAATTAATGGAGATGGCAAGCTTTTTTCTAAGATGATCGAGAAACGGAATGAGAATCTCTCTTCGCTTTTCGTGAGATAAAATTCTAAAAGAAGGAAGAGTTTGCCAATTTCTATCATCATTACAAAGCTCTTCTAATCCCATATATTCAATCCTTAGTAACCCACATTGTTCAAGATTGGGCTGAACAACCCTCCACCCTCGCCTAAGATCTTCAAAAATCCTATATTCGATAAGATCGCGGAATGTATTCCAAACCTCTTTACTTTGAGGGGTATCCTCTCGGAGTTCTTTATGTCTGGCAATTTGAGAAAGGGATAATCCCATTGATTCAACAACCCTCTGAGCCACATTATCAAATTTCAAATGGTCATGCTTTTCAAGGGCAGAAAGAATAGCTGCCCTAAGTATAGAGACCTGGATAAAGTCATTAAAATGCCCCGCTTGAAGCGAAGCATTCTGACGATTATCTGTAAAGCTGAGAATTTTTCTTGTTTCTTCTTTAATTCCGGCTATCTTGGCATTTTCCAATGCAGAAATGGACAAAACCGTAGTTGAAGTACTCCTCCCTTCACTTGAAAGACCCGATAGCTTACGAAAATCATCCTTACCACGCCGATCATAAAATTCACCGCATCTTAAACAAAGCATAAATGGAGCAGGTTGATACCATCCTTTAATACCACTTAAATCTTCCTCAGTTTTGAATCTCCCATCCGGAAAAACCCAATGAGGTAATGGGATGTGTTGACGATAATCTCGCTTAATTCTCCCATTCTGATCATTCCACTCTGGAGGCAAATATTCTTCTCTCCAATCGGAATCTACCTCCTCAGCTGATAGCATGAAATACCCCTTACCCAAAGTAATATCCGATAAACTTTCACCTTGTATATCAAATGGTAAAAACCGTTCGTTTTCCTCATCTCTGGCTACAACATAATAATCCTGTCCACATTGACGGCAAAAAAGCAAAGGGTAAAGAATAGACTCCTTTTCTCGATCGGGGGCAAAGTATTGTCCCTCCAGGGTCAAAAACCTTTTTGATCGAGACTCGAGAGTTGCATAAACCGTTCGGCCCTGGCTAACAAATTGATGAAGTTTAAAAGCAAAAATTGGGTTTCTACTATCCGTTCTTAGTTTAGCACCTAAAAGTAAAAATTCTTCTAACCTTTTTTTACAATGTTGAATCTCAATACCTGTTAATTCCGAAAGTGCATTTGCTCCTTCCGAAAGACTTATAGGTGGCTTTCTAAATAAATTACCCTCTAAATCCTTTCCAATACCAAAAGTAAATTCAATCCAGGTAGTAATAGGATTTTGAATCATTTCATCAGCCGTTTTCGGGATTGGCTCTATAAGGGCCTTTTTCAAAACCTCTGCAGATGGAATGATTTCTTCTTTTGTAACTCTTTGCAAATATTCTTCGATAACATCTTCAGGATCAAAAGATCCCCCAAAAATCTTAGTTGCAAATTGAGAAACTGCTAATTGCCTTTCCTTTTTAGATGAAAATTTTCCTGAGATTATAGTGGCACTTGTTCCAATACATTGAAGATTCGGATTTCCACAGCGCTCTCGTAAACGACGAATCAAGAGTCCTACATCAGCCCCTTGTCTGCCACGATAAGTATGTAATTCATCAATGACTAAAAACTGAAGGTTTGCAGTAGTTTTATCAACAAAATTATGTTCTTCGGGACGAATCAACATAAGTTCTAACATTACATAATTAGTTAAAAGAATATGGGGCGGATTTTTCTGAATATTATGCTTTTCCTGTTCTCCTTCCTGACCTGTATATTTTGCGAATCGTATCGGACAATCTCTCCCTGTAAGGTCTCTATATTGATTGGTAAGCTTCCTCAAACCTTCTTCTTGTGAATTAACCAATGCATTCATCGGATAAATAATGATTGCCCGAGTCTTGGCTTCCTCTGGATTTTTGCGAAGAATAGCGTCGAAGATAGGCACAAAATAGGTTAGGGTTTTTCCAGATCCAGTCCCACTTGTTACTACATAATTTTTATTCTTTAATCCCTTCTCAATCGCCTCCTCCTGATGTCTATATAACCTTATTGGTTTTTTATCTTCCCCTAGGAAAATATTTAAACATTCAGGATGAAGTTTTCCCTCACTTATAAAGTCCTTTATAGTCTTCCCCATCTCATAAGAGGGATTTAACTGTATTAAAGCTTCTGGCCAAAGGGATTGATTTTTCATTAAAGAGCCCTCAATGAACGTTCTTATTCGTTCATCAGCAATTGAAAGAAAACTCTGTACATACTTGCTATATTCACCAATAACCAATTCTTTTAAGTCAAAAATACTCATTTCACTTCTCCAACTCCAAATTATCTCCTTCTTCCCATAACGGGTCTCAAATTCTTTGCCTTAATTTCTTCTCTCTTTAACCTTATCCTCTGAAGGTCATAATTAATATCCCTTCCCCCATAATTCTTTAACGAATTTATTAAATTTTATTAATTTTCAGAAACAAAGTCAAAAATTTTCTTTTAAAAATTATGTTATCCAGGTGTAATTTTAGGGAATTGAGGAATAAAAACCCCTTGAAACATAGAACAATAAAGATACTAAAATAACAATTAAGAAAAACAGTATGTTATAAAATATGATTTTTATATTTTTGAATCAATAAAACCCACGAATTGTTAATCGGGGATTATACTTTCTTTTTTCCCTATACAAAATATCTCCAACCGTCCAAATTTTTTATTCTCAAAAACAGTAATATATATAAAAAGGATAAATCCAGTGAAAGACCTAATCCCAATACATACAGCCTTTGTCCAAGCTCAAAGAATTGTCCCATAGCTCACTTCAAAAGAAGTGAGGATGCTTACTATAGTTGTAAATGATTCGAGATATACCCAAAGGGATCGCATCTTTATACAGCTTTTCTTTCAAAAAGGAATTAGATTCTCTTAAGCCCAAGAATTACACCTTTATCTATATCAATAGAATCGTTTATTTATTAAAAATTCTTTTCGTTCGATTTACCTCCTGGAGGTCGAAAAAAGAGATTCCCTCCTGAACAACTGATAGAAACTCCGTTGTTCAGCGTGACAAAATTGTGACATAAATGGATCAAAAAGACTGAATTAAATGTAAAAGACTAAAACAGATAGAAAGCTTTCTGATTATTGATTATCAAGGATTTGCGGGAAACCAGTCCAAATATCAAGGGGGTTAAAATTTCCTCCTTTTTGGAGTCAGAGTCCGTTGTCCTACCATTGAACGATCCCCCAAAATTAATCAAATTTTACATAAAATAATTTGAAAAATCAATTGATTGAATTTTTATTAAATATTCTGTTTTTTACCACCTCGAAAATACCATCAAGTGGAATTTCCTCTTGATCCTTAATTTCCATATTTCTCAACACAACCCTCTTCCTCTTTATTTCTTCTTCTCCAATAATAATAACATATTTTACCTTTAATTTATCAGCTTTTCTCATCTGACTTTTGAGACTCTTTCCATCATAATCCATTTCAGCCCATATTCCATTTAGATGAAACTGATTAGAAAGTCTAAATGCTTCTTTTAAAGCCCTTTCGCCTATGGCAGCTAAAAACAGATGAGGAAATTTTAAAAAATCTTTACCTTCTGACAAAAGTGTAACAAGCCTTTCCATCCCAATAGCAAATCCAATCCCTGGAATATCTATTCCCCCAATTTCCTGGAAAAGATTGTCATACCTGCCCCCTCCTGAAACAGCATTCTGAGAACCTAATTGATTGGAAATAACTTCAAAGGCAGTACGCGTATAGTAATCGAGACCTCTAACCATCTTAGGGTTAACTGAGTAATGAAGCCCTAATAATTTAAGATAATCTTTTAGTTGATCAAAATGCTTCTGGCATTCATTACAAATATAGTCATTTACTTTTGGGGCTTCATCAATTATTTCTTGACAACTCTGAACTTTACAATCAAAGATCCTCAATGGATTTGTTTTAAGCCTTCTCTCGCAATCCTCACAGAATTTTAAAGAACCCTTCTCCAGAAATTTTTTTAACTCCTCTCGGTATTTAGGCCTACATTCTTTGCAACCAAGACTATTTATTTGGAGTTCAAGCTTTTCAAGCCCAACTTTTGTAAAAAAGAACATAAGCATAGATATGATTTCTGCATCTATCATTGGATTGGAGACTCCAAAAACCTCTACATCTATTTGGTAAAATTGACGATATCGACCTTTTTGTGGTCTTTCATAGCGAAACATAGGACCAATGAAATATAGCTTTGAAACGGATTCATATAAGTAAAGTTTATGTTCAAGATATGCCCTTGCTATCGATGCTGTTGCTTCCGGCCTAAGGGTGAGAGAATTCCCACTTTTATCATGAAAAGTATACATCTCTTTTTCAACTATATCTGTATTTTCTCCTATACCACGGGCAAAAAGTTCTGTCCTTTCAAGTACTGGAATTCGAATCTCTCTAAATCCAAATGCCTCAAACACCTCTTTTGCAGTTTTCTCAATAAACTGCCACTTTCCAACCTCATCTGGTAAAATATCATTAAAACCACGAATCGCTTTTACTTCCATCGGTTAATCTCCTATTCAGTTTCATTAATTTATTTTACCCCATATAAAAACTCAAAATCAATCCAAAGTTGCTAATTAAAAAATTTAGGGTAATAATTACAATAATAAATGGTGTCAAACATATCATGAGAAGTTACCTTTAAATAGCTTTTTCATATCCTAAAGAGAAGGAAGGATTTTTTGTCCATTTATGTGATTATTATACCAGGAGGTCAAAATGAAAATTAATCCACAGATTTTTAGAGAATATGACATCCGAGGAGTTGTTGATAAGGATTTAACCCCTGAGATTGTTAAGAAAATTGGTCAAGGGTTTGGTACATATATGAGAAGATTGGGCTATAAGTCATTGGTTGTTGGAAGAGATGGCCGAATAAGTTCAGAATTATTTAAAGATGCTTTAATCAAAGGTATTCTTTCTACAGGATGCAATGTTACAGATATTGGATTATGTCCCACGCCTGTCTATTATTTTTCTATCTTCCATTTTGAGAAAGACGGAGGGATGATGGTAACTGGAAGCCATAACCCCCCTGAATTCAATGGATTTAAAGTTTCTGTAGGAAAGAGTACAATATTTGGTCAAGAAATACAAAACCTCAGAGGGATGATTGAAAAAGGAGAATTTGAGAAAGGAGAAGGAAAACTCGATAAAAAGGAAATTATTAAGCATTACCAAGATTTTATTAAAAAGGATATCAATCTTAATAAGAAGCTAAAAATTGTTATTGATGCAGGAAATGGAACTGCTGGTATTGTTGCTTCTCCTCTTCTTAGGGATTTGGGATGTGAAGTAGAAGAGCTTTATTGTGAGGTAGATGGTCGTTTCCCAAACCACTTTCCTGATCCAACCATACCAGCAAATTTGAGGGATTTAATCGAAAGGGTAAAAAAGATAGGGGCTGACCTGGGAATTGGCTATGATGGAGATGGAGACCGCATAGGTGTTGTAGATGAGCAAGGGAATATCATATGGGGTGATCAATTGATGATTCTTTTCTCAAGGGATATATTAAAGAAACAAAAAGGAGCAACTTTTATAGCAGAAGTAAAGTGTTCTCAGAATTTATTTAAAGATATTGAAAAAAATGGTGGTAGGGCTATCATGTGGAAAACAGGACATTCTTTGATTAAAGAAAAGATGAAAGAGGAAAAGGCTGTCTTAGGTGCTGAGATGAGTGGTCATGTATTCTTCGCAGATAGATATTTCGGGTATGATGATGCTATTTATTCTTCATGTCGACTCGTTGAGCTTCTTTCTAAAACAGATAAAAAATTATCCCAATTGCTTGAAGATGTTCCAAAAACCTTTATTACTCCTGAGATTCGGATTGATTGTCCTGATGAGATTAAATTTAAAGTAGTAGAAATGGTGAAAGAGGATTTAAGAAAAGATTATCCAATTATTGATGTGGATGGAGTAAGAATTCAACTTGAGGATGGTTGGGGGCTTGTAAGGGCCTCCAATACTCAACCTGTATTAGTGCTTCGATTTGAATCATCAAGTCAAGAGAGACTCAAAGAAATAAAGAAATTAATTGAGGATAAGGTTCAAATGGCTATCAATACCCTTAGATAAAAATAAACTCTTATTTAATGGAGAAGTGAGATTATAATATACAAGGCAATCTTATTAGGGATTATTCAGGGACTAACCGAATTCTTACCAATAAGCAGTTCTGGTCATCTGGTCTTCTTTCAATCAATTCTTAGATTAAAAGAATCAACTCTCTTCTTTGATGTAATGCTTCATTTAGCAACTCTCTTAGCAGTAATCATTTATTTTTATAAAGATATAAGTGAAATCTTTAAAGGGATGATTAGATGCTTATTCCAAAAGGATAAATTCAACCTCCAGTTAAAATTAATTTTATATATTATTATTGCTACAATACCAACTGCTTTGATAGGCTTCTTTTCCAGGGATTTTTTTGAATCTATCTTTTTAAAGCCTAAAATTGTTGGAGGAATGCTTCTAATTACAGGGGGAATTCTTTTTTCAACAAAATTTTTTAGAAGAGAAAAAAAAGATTTGAATAGAATGAAATGGATGGATTCTTTTTATATTGGAATTGTACAAGGATTGGCAATAATACCAGGAATCTCAAGATCTGGTGCAACAATCTCAACTGGAATTTTTTTAGGACTAAATAGAGAATTATCAGGTAAATTTTCATTTCTTATTTCAATCCCTGCAATTCTTGGAGCAACAATTTTAGAATTCTATAAACTGAATAGCATTAAAGAAGGATTAAATCCAACGACAGCAATCGGAATGCTTTTTGCTTTTGGTTTCGGTATGTTAGCATTAAGAATACTAATGAGATGGATAAAAGCAGGAAAACTTCATAATTTTTCTTTCTATTGCTGGTTTATAGGAATAATGACCATTATTTTATAAAATAAATTAAATGAAAAATTTGAATTAAGATCTATGAAAGAATTGATATACCTTTTCAGCCAATTTTTTATTCATCTTTGGAGCCTTTGCTAATTCTTCCTGGCTTGCTTCCTTAATTCTCTCCAAACTCCCAAAAAATCTCAAAAGGGCATTTCTTCTAACTTTACCAATTTCGGAAATCTCTTCAAGTTCAGACTTTATCGTCCCCTTCTTTCTTATCTTTTTATGATAAGTAATAGCAAAACGGTGAGCTTCATTCCTAATTCTATCAAGAAATAGAAGGATAGGAGAATTTTTGGGGAGTTGAAATGGCTCCTTATAATTTGGATGAAAAATTTTCTCTCCTTTCTTCTCAAATCGCTGACGACTAATATCCTTCAATGTTCTTTCTTTAGCAAGGCTAATTAGGTCAATACCTTCAATCTTAAGTTCTTTTAATACTTCATGGGCAACATTTAGTTGACCTCTCCCTCCATCTAATAAGATCAAATCCGGCAAATCACCTTCTTCTAAAGCCTTCTGATAACGGCGGAGAAGAACTTCGTACATCATTCCATAATCATCTGCACCTTCCACAGTCTTTATTTTAAAATGGCGATATTTCTCTTTGGCAGGGACTCCATTCTCAAATGTAACCATCGAACCTACGGCATATCCACCATAAAGATTTGATATGTCAAAGGCTTCAATTCTTCTGGGAACTTTTTTAAGGTATAATTTCTCCTTCAAAAGTTCAAGAAATCTATCTTTCTCTTCATCCATTGAAGAGACTAAGAATTTCTCTGCATTCTCACATGCCATCTTTATGAGTCTTTTTTTATCTCCTCTTATTGGAACATGGATACGAACCTTTTTAACGTTAAGTTCAGTAAGCCATTCTTCCAAAAATTTCCTATCTGGGATCTCTATTGGAATCAAAATCTCTTCAGGAATAAATTTCCCCTCACGATAATATTGATAAATAAAAGAGTAAATAACCTCATCCTCTGGAAGACCAGTGTAGGGAATTGTAAATCCCTTTCCTCCAAGGATTTTACCTTTCCTTACAAAAAGAGAATAGATAATAAATTTATTATCTTTAAAAGAGTATCCAATGACATCTTCATCGATAAAATCTGAAGAAACTATCTTCTGTTTTTCAATCACTTTTTCTATGTGCCGAATCTGATCTCTTATCCTGGCTGCTGCCTCGAAATTCAATTTCTCAGATTCTTCTTCCATTCTCTTTTTAAGTATGTCCAATAAATCATTATTCTTTCCTTCAAGAAACATCCTTAATTGATTAACAATTTCTCGGTATTGAATCGAATCTATCATTCCACAGCAGGGAGCTAAACATCGACCTATTTCATAGTTTATGCATGGTCTTAAACGCGTTGAAAACTTTTTATTAAGACATGTTCTTATCGGAAATATTTTCCGAATCACCTTTAATGTTTCTTTTAAAGAAGTTGCAGAAGGGTATGGACCATAATAAATTGACTCATCCTTTTTAATCCTTCTAACAATATTAAGTGTAGGGAATTTCTCTTCTATTGAAAGCCTAAGACATGGGTAATTCTTATCATCTCTTAATTTCACATTATAACGTGGATGATATTCCTTTATCAGATTGTTTTCAAGAATAAAAGCCTCTTTCTCTGTATCTGTCACTATGGTTTCTATGTCTTCTATCTTCTCTAACATGGATAAAGTTTTTAAATCCTTTCCCTCAGCTTTATGAAAATATGAACTGACACGGTTTCTAAGATTTCCAGCTTTCCCTACATAAATGACTCCACCCTTTTTATCCTTAAAAAGATAAACTCCAGGATTTGTTGGAAGGTTATTGACTTTTTCTTCCAATGAAATCATCTCAATTTTAACTCCATCTCTTCAAGTTTACGGATCCTATCTCTAAGTTCTGCAGCCTTTTCAAACTCTAAACGACATGCCAAGTCTTTCATTTCTTTTTTTAGTTTCTGTATCAAATTCGGGATATCTTTGGGTGATATGTATTCTTCTTTCTCATCGGAAGCCAGAGGCACAGTAAAATAGTCTGCTTCGTATATTGAAGATAGGATATTTCTAATCGATTTCCTTACTGTCTGAGGTGTAATATTATGAAATTTATTATATTCTTCCTGAATCTTTCTTCTTCGGTTGGTTTCTGATATTGCTTTATCCATAGCCTCTGTTATTCTGTCTGCATAAAGAATTGCCTTTCCATTAACATTTCGAGAAGCTCGGCCGAATGTCTGAATTAATGATCTCTCTGATCTTAAGAATCCTTCCTTATCAGCATCAAGTATTGCGACAAGAGAAACCTCGGGGAGGTCGAGCCCTTCCCTTAAGAGGTTGATGCCAATAAGAACATCAAATTTACCCAGACGGAGATCCCTCAGAATCTCAACACGATCAAGTGTATCAATATCTGAATGGAGATACCTTACTTTAATTCCAAGATCAGTATAGTATTCTGTTAAGTCCTCTGCCATGCGTTTAGTTAGGGTAGTTACAAGTACCCTCTGTTTCTTTTTTATACATTTCTGGATTTCACCTAATAGATCATCCACTTGATTTCTTGCAGGTTTAACTTCCACAATAGGATCACTTAATCCTGTTGGTCGAATGATTTGCTCTATCACCCTACCATGACTTTTTTCTATTTCATAATCCCCTGGGGTAGCAGATACATAGATAACCTGATTGACTCTTTTTTCAAATTCTTCAAACTTTAGGGGTCGATTATCCAAGGCTGAGGGAAGACGAAAACCATAATCGACCAATGTTTCTTTACGTGATCGATCTCCCCTGTACATTCCAATCAACTGAGGAATGGTTACATGACTTTCATCAATAAATAGGAGGTAATCCTTAGGATAATAATCCAGAAGTGTAGGAGGAGGTTCCCCAGGCTTCCTACCTGTTAGATGACGAGAATAATTCTCTATTCCCTGACAGTAACCAAGCTCTTCAAGCATCTCAAGATCGAAGTTCGTTCTCTGTTCTAATCTTTGAGCCTCAAGAAATCGATTTTGCTTTTTAAACCACTCTACCCTTTCTTTAAGCTCCTCACGGATACTCTGAATGGCTATTCGCATTCTATCCGGGAAAGTGACATAGTGGCTTCCAGGATAGATTGGAACTTTATCCAAACGGCTAACCATCCTACCTCTGATAGGATCTATTTCAGAGATGGATTCCACTTCCTCTCCATATAGTTCAATCCTTATAGCCTTTTTTTCTTCATGGGCAGGAAAGACTTCTATCACATCACCCCTAACCCTAAATGTTCCCCGATGAAAATCAATATCGTTTCTTTCATATTGAATTTCTACAAGCTTTGAAAGAATCTCTTCCCTGGATATCCTCATACCTTTCTCTAAATATAGAAGCATTCCATGATATGCCTCAGGAGACCCCAAGCCATAGATACATGATACACTTGCAACAATAATCACATCATTCCGTTCGAGCAGCGATCGAGTTGCAGAATGACGCATCTTGTCAATCTCTTCATTTATTTGGGTATCTTTCTCAATATAGGTGTCTGTAGAAGGGATATAAGCCTCAGGCTGGTAATAGTCATAATAACTTACAAAGAATTCTACAGCATTTTCTGGAAATAGTTCCTTAAACTCTTCATAAAGTTGAGCCGCAAGGGTTTTATTATGTGAAATAACAAGTGTCGGTTTCTGGACTCTTTCAATCACATTGGCCATGGTAAAGGTTTTCCCAGAACCTGTAACCCCCAAAAGTACCTGATGCTTGATCCCTTTTTTAACTCCCTCACTCAGCGCTTCGATTGCTTTTGGTTGATCCCCTTTTGGTTCAAACTCTGAAACCAACCTAAACCGCTTCATATAAACATTTTAAAACAAAGAGTTAATAAGGAAAAGAAGAAAACTCAAGGATAAAACGTAAAAATTAAATTAAAACTAAGAAAATCCAATAAATCAAAGTATTCACAGTGGTAAGGGGTATTCCTATTTTAGCAAATTCAAAAAAGGTTAGAGTTTCACCTGACTTTTTTTCAGCATTTTGTATTATTATAACATTACTTGCCGCACCAAGTATAAAGAGATTACCAGCTATTGTACTTCCTGTAGCTAAAGCTATCATCTCCTTTGTATTTGCTCCAATATGTTGAAGTAAAGGTAAATACAAAGCCACTAATGGAACATTAGAAAGAAGTTGACTCAATCCTATGCTAATAAATAAAATCGAAGGGATGCTAATGGGATTTATATTTGCATTTTTAATAATCCTTTGGAAAAAGTTACTATTCCATACACTTTGCATTAAAACAAACATTGATGCAAAAAAGATTAGTGTATGCCAATCTATTTTTTTAATTATTTCAAATCTTCTCGAACTGAAGAACAAAATGGGAAGCATGGAGATGAGCGCGATATAGGTTAACCTAAAATCAATCTGCAGCCTCAAAAGTATTACAATTATTTTAACTCCTATAAGTAAGATAACCAAAATCAATGAAATTTTTGAAAGAAAGGACAATCTAAAATCTTTTATTAGTTCTTGTGAATAATTCATCCATGTTTTAAATTCTTTTATATAAAACAATCTTAAAATCATATGTGTTAAGATTAAATTTATTATAGTAGGTACAAAAAGATATTTCAAAAAAGTAATAAAAGGATTTTGAATATTCCCATTAATTGCAATCAAAAGATTTTGGGGATTACCAATAGGACTAATTACACTCCCAATCGTTACAGCAAAAGCTAACGCTAATAGTAAGAGTTTTGGATTTATTTTTTGACTCTTCGCAAGAAATAAAACAACAGGGGTACCAATTATAGCTACAGTATCATTCATTAAAATGGCAGAAAGCATACCAAATCCAAATAGAATAAAAATAATTAAGCCATCTGTAGATTTTGCGTTTTTAAATAATTTATATGTCAAATATGAAAGATAACCACTTTCCTCAAGTGAGTAGCCTATTACAAACATTCCAAAAAGAAATAGAATGACGTCAAAATTTATTGAAATTAGTGCTTCAATCGGACTAATTTGATTAGTGATCAAAACAGCAAAAGCTCCAAATAACATTATTTGCCATATCTGCAACTTTATATTACCGAGTTGCCTAATAGCGATAAGAAAGAACACGATAAAAAGAATAATGATTGGAATCGGAAACATATCCATCTATTATTCCTTTCAATTTAGTTTTTTAATTAGAATTGATTTAGGGAATGATAGATAGGGCTCCTAAGTTGGGAGCCTTGCATAAAGCGGAATTTACTTGAATGCCTTGAGTTACAAATTCCCTTTTACCTAATATTTTCCTTATAAATATCATATTCAATTAATCCTTTAAGAGACCTAAAAAATTAATAATTATCTTTATGTGGCACTTAGCTTTTTAATTTTAATTTTTGAAAGGTCAATTTGTCCAAGACCCAAATCATAAGCATATTTAATAAATTTAATCTCTTCTGGTCTATAAGGTTTTCCTGTTTTGGGTTGTTTAAAAAATCCTGCCGCATAAGCATCTACAGCCACAATATCTGTCGAGACAATCACTTCTCCTGGGGATTCTACCTTCCCTGGTCCCTTTGGACCATTTGTTGTTAATATCCTAATCGCATCCATAACCACAAGATCAGGTCTTCGAAGGGTATTTATGTCAGCAATTGATTGATGGAGATCTATTTTGTGAAGTTGCTCCATATCCCAAACAATCCCAATAAGATTTTTCATCCCAAGGGTTAATTCCGAAGCAAAATGATGCTTTGGAATTGGAAAATTGATAAACACATCAGCCTCAAGAACTTCCTTGAGCACTTCAGCACTTTTAAGTTTTTTCCCTTTAGGAATTTCAACCTTCTTATAAACATTCCTCCCATGCCCAGAAAGAACTTCAGCTCCTGCTCTCTGTCCGGCCTCTTTTAAACCCGTTCGAACGAAGGTAAATTGATGATTGTCACAAGTATGATCCCAAACCGCAACCCTACTTGCTCCTGCATCAAAACACATTCTAACAAGTGAATAAAGCAACTCAGGATTATTAGTACAGGCCTGTTCAGGAGATCTTGCCCAGGCAATATTAGCCTTAATCACAACTTTTTGTCCTTTCTTAACAAATCGTCCCATTCCACCAAGCGGGTTTAAGGCTGCCTGCAAAAGTTGTGAAGGAGTTCCATTTCTTGCAATTACAAGATCAGGTTCATCTGCTGCGTGGGCCAATGTTCCATAAAACGGAAGCCGATCTAATAGTATAGGCATTGCAGTGCTAAGGCCTGCTTCTTTAATAAATTCCCTTCTTGTTAATTTTTTATTTAAAAAATCCATCTTTTTCCCCTTTTTTCATAAATTGAAATGCATCCATAAATTAAATTTCTATAATATCTTAAACGAAGAGCAATATTTTAAATAATTCACAACCTTTCTCAGTGGTTTAATAACAATTTTGTTGCACCTTTGTCAGTCCCAAACCAAACCCCATCTTTGTCTTCTGCAACACATAACACCATATTGCTGAGAAGTCCATCTGTAACGTTAATGGATTCCCAAGTTTTTGATTTTATATTGAATATGCTTACCCCATTTTCACGGCAAACAAAAACTCTATCTTTGATGAATGCCATTGAGTTGATGCTACCATTTTTTAATGTATCTGTCGGTTCAATTCTCTTCCAAATATCTCCTTGGGGTTCATATTCAAATAGAGTCCCTCCTATCCCACCTGCCCAAATCTTTCCATCTACTATAATCAACGATTTTATCTCTGTTTGTGTCAGACCTTCTTTAAGAGAATAATTTTTCCATATTTTTTTCGTCTTATTAAATCTACTTATACCTCCATTTGTCCCAACCCATAAAAAGTCGGGTAGAACAAGGATTGAATTTATAAAATTCCCAGATAAACCATTTTGGATTGAATAGAATTGCTGCCAGTTTTCTGTCTTTTTATCCAATGAATTAAGTCCTTTTTCTGAGCCAACCCATACTGTAGCTCCATCTAATGCCATTGAAATAATCTTTTTTGCTCTTCCATTATTTGTATTAAAGACTCTCCACTGAGGTTGCCTGTGAGGTTGGTAATATGAGATTCCTCCTCCTTTAAATCCATAAAAATGTGTTCCAAACCAGACCCGATCTATATCTGGAACAATAACTGTCACATGATTATATGGAAGAAGATTCTTCCAGTTTATGCTCACACCATCATCAACAGAATCCATTGGCTCTCCTTTAGTTGTAAAAGCTTTTACGATCTTCTTAGATCTATCAAAAAAGGTTGCTCCTCCAGCATATGTTCCAAACCATAATTCTTCACCATTAACTGCTATAGCATATACCATATCGCTTGATAAACCTTCATTTGATGTAAATTTTTGAAATGAAAGAGGCCTTTTTAAAGTAGATGAATAAACATTTTCAATAAATAATAAAAAGAATATAAAAAGAATATTTAATACTATTTTTGGGATATTCATGAACTACTCCATATAAAATTTTCTCAAATTATGACGAATCTTATATAGTTTTTCAATAGTATACGCCTTATTTTGGGAGTTAAAATTTATATTTTCAAAAGTTATTATGAAAATAAATTCACAATTTCTTCGAACCTCAGTCTGCTTGTGCCTTTAAATTCTTTAGATTTTTACCTTCAGAGCTCTCAAAATTAGTCCTTGACATTCTTTCTAATAGTAGATATAGAATGAATAATTAAAATAGAAATAGGAGGAAAACTCTATGAAAAAGGATTACCGCAAGATGAAAAGTAATGGTTTAAGATTCTATCTACAAATATCAATTATTATTTGCTTTTTAATCTTAGGAAAAATATCTCTCGCCATTAATCATCCTACTAGCAATCCCTATGAAATTAGACCGAGCCCTGATGGTTTCCTACCCTATCAAATCATTCCCATCCCAATAGGTATAATTATTGAAAAAGATATTATGGTTCCTATGCCAGATGGGGTAAAACTTGCTTGCAACATCTTTCGGCCTGATAAGCCTGGTAAATTTCCCATTGTTTTATCAATGACCCCTTATGGAAAAGACCAAACTCCACCTTCGTATAAGCCTGATGGCTCTCCTCTTCCAGGGGCCTATACTCCGTTTATTAATAGAGTTCACGCTCATGGTCCTGATTTAGGCCATATGAAAATTTCTATACTAACTCCTTGGGAGGGACCTGATCCAGCATTTTGGGTAAAAAATGATTATGTGGTAATCATTGCTGACCAAAGAGGTGGTTTTAAATCTGAAGGTAAAACACCAAGCCCATTTCAAGTTGGCGATGACTTATATCATCTTATTGAATGGGCATCAGTTCAGCCTTGGAGTAATGGCAATGTTGGAATGATTGGCGTTTCCGCATTAGCAATGAATCAATATTATGTAGCAAGCCGCCAACCTCCTCCACCTCAACTAAAAGCAATTATCCCATGGGAAGGAACACCTGATCTTTATAGGGACCTATTTTTCTGGGGCGGTATTCCTGAAACAAATTTTTCCAGAAGTCTTTCTCCTTTTAAGGCAAACCTTCAAAAACTACCTCCTGAACAAGCGGCAAAGGTCTGGGTCTCGGCCATGGATCCTGTTTCAAATCAAAATATGCTTAAAATGAATCCAAAACTCGAACTTATTAAGGTCCCTGCTCTTATCTGTGCCTCTTGGTCTGATAAAGGTCTACATACTCAAGGTACTTTTGAAGTATATCGAAGGATTGCTTCCAAGGAAAAGTGGTTATATACTCATGGTGGTAAAAAATGGGAGCGTTTTTATAGTGAGGATGCACTTAATTATCAGAAGAAGTTTCTTGATTACTACCTTAAAGGTGAGCAAAATGGATGGCTTCAAACGCCAAGAGTTAGATTGGAGGTTCGTGAGACTCGAGACGAATATCAGGTTCGTTTTGAAAATGACTTTCCAATATTCCTAACTCAATATAAAAAGCTTTATCTAAATGCTCGAGATAATTCGTTAAGCCTAACCCCTACTGAACCTGGAGAGGCAATTTATCATTCAACTCAAGGTGGAAGTGTGTCTTTTGGAATTACATTTAATGAGGATACTGAATTAACTGGTTATATGAAAGTAAAACTTTGGGTCTCAGCTCCTGATGCTGATGATATGGATCTCTTTGTAATAGTAAAAAAGTTTGCTGGTCCTTGTGACATTGATTCTCCTATTTGCAATAAGTTAGAGGAAGTTGTTGGAAAAGGATGTATTGCCAAAGGTAACGAGATACAATTTCGGGGAATGAATGGCTTTTATGGAGACAGTGCTGCAAGGGGACAGATTAGGGTTTCACAAAGAGAATTGGATCCAATACTTTCTACGGATTATTATCCAGTCCAAAAGTTTCAAGGTGAAAAGAAATTAAAAGCTGGTGAAATTGTGCCAGTAGAGATACCTATTTTACCATCCAGTACACTTTTTCGCAAAGGCGAAAGTTTACGTCTTTTTATTCAGGGACATTGTCCAGTAGATCAACCGCTTCTATTCTACGATTGGCTAATTAATAAAGGAAGACATATTATCTATACAGGGGGTAAATATGATTCTTATCTTCAAATACCAGTAATTCCTCGTTGAAGATATTTAGAAGAGTAAAAATGGTCTTCCTACCACATGTATTTATTTAAATAAGAGGAGGGAAGGAAGAAAATTAAAGGAGGTAAATATAAGATTTATTAATTTTTAGCTTTTTTCTTTGTTGCATTTGGAGTATTTGGAACAATCCATACCCAATCGATAGGGATCATGATATCCCCTCCTGGAACAACCACCCATTCAATGGGGGTTGCCATTGCAAAAGTAATAGTAAAGTAAATGAAAAATTTTAAAAAATTTTTTATCCCGATTTTAATATTCTTATTCCTCTTCTCCTTCCCCTTCATAATGTCTTCTCAAGAGATTAAACATCAGAGAATCATCATCAAGGGATTTGATGGAAATCCTCTATTAAGAGAAAGTAAAATTCCTTATAGTCCCAAAAGGACTTGTGGAGAATGCCATAATTATGAACAGATCACTCGGGGGTATCATTTCCAGCAGGGGAGAACAGATGGGCCGGGAAATATTGTTATAAGTGATTCGTTTGATATCAAATATCGTTGGAATTTATCAAACGGAATGTATGGAAAACATTTACCCATCTATTTTGATATGACACAATTAGCTAAGAAGTCAAACAAAAGTCCTTCTGAAATAGATAAGTCCTCATTCTGGTATGTAGAGAATTGTGGCATCTGTCATCCAGGAGGAGGATGGGGGGAATATGATCGAAAAGGGATTCTTTACTATAATGAAGAAAATAAGAAATTTGGTTACGAAATCTCAGGAGATCAACCAGAAATCGATGGTGATTACACTCAAATTAGTATGGGAAATCTAAAATATGGTGCTCCATGGGATCAAAGTGGGTTAAATGAGGCCGATTGCCTAATGTGTCATTTAAAAGGTTACAGATGGACAGAACGGGGAGCAACACTAAGAGGAAGATTTTTCAAATTCGGACCAACAGTAGGAGCAGGATGGGCTAATATAAAAGTTTCTCAGGATATCTTTAAAAATCTAAAAGTGGATGAGTTAGAAGTAGATTATAATAAAAAAGATGTTGCTGATTTTGAAAATCTTCAAATCCATATTTTAAAAAGTACTCCTGATGATAATTGCTTGTTTTGTCACGAAATATCTGATGGGAAAAAGAGAGGATTAAAATGGTCTATAGAAACTGATATTCATAAAGCTAAAAATCTTGAATGCATTTCATGTCATCCGAGTGATAATGAACATAATTTTGCTAAAGGAAATAGTTTAAATCAAACAGTAAGGGATGATCTTGATAATACAATGAACACTTGTGAAGATTGCCATTATAAAAGAAAGGATAAGAAAGCTCCAAGGTATAAGCATCCTTTCTCTCCACGGCATATGAAGATCATTGCTTGTCAAACCTGCCACATCCCTTATCTTTTGAATCCAGCTGATCTGGTCTATGATCATTCTTCAGGGGAGACTATCATATATAATACGACGAGATTTCTTTCAAATAATCCTATTGATCCTAAAAAATCCCTATCTGAAATAAATCCTTTGATCTGGTATCCATCCTTGAAGATGGAGAGGGGAAAAATCATACCTGTAAATTCAATTATTCCAATCTATTGGGGAGATCTGGATGAAAAGACAAATGAAGTAAAACCAATCTATTTATGGAAGATAAGGGATTTAAAAAAACCTATAATTAAGGATGAAAATGGAGATGGAATTCCAGAGATAAACAATTATGAAGAGATTAAAGCCTTTTTAAAAATTCTAAAGGGAAATGATAGATTTGGCAATCCCATTGCTAAACAGCCTGTTTTAATTAAAGGAGAGTTTCTTTATCGATTAGATAAGCGAGGAGAATTGGAAAAGATTAAACATGAAACCGCTCAATTGATCAATCTTTCAATAAGCCACAATGTGGTTTCGGGAAACCAAGTTATTGGTTCAAGGGGGTGTAGGGATTGTCATTCTAAAGATTCAAAGTTTTTCCTGAGAAAGATTTTGATTGATCCATATGATGAAAAAGGAAGACCTATATACAGAGAAGCCTGGGAGAATATGGGTTTTAATAAGGAAAAATTAATCAGACTATTATTAGAACAATAAAATTCTTCTAAATGCCATTTTGATAAATTAAAAACACTTTTTTATAATAAATTAGGCTCATCTTTAATAAACTTTTTAAATTCTAAAAGATTTAAAAGGGAGAAGGAATCGAGGGTTCGAGAGAAATGCTTAGAAATTATAATATTTAAGGAGCTATTTTGAGAAAAAAGGAGAAAAAAATAGAATATGGAAAAGATTATTAATAAAAATAGAATATTTATCATAATTATTAGCTTATTTATCTTAATAGCATTTGAGGGAAAAACTACCACTCCTTCTTCAAAAGTCGATAGGAGGATTGAAATGGAGAATATACTCCCCAAAAAAGTTGGTGATTATAAAGCTGAAGGAAAGGATGAGATTTATAACCGTAACACGAGTTTCCAATATATGGATGGAGCGGCTGAATTATATCGGTCTTATGCATTTAAACTTTTAATGGTTCGAAATTATAAAAAAAATGGCTATCCTTCCTTAACCGTTGAGTTATTTGATATGGGTTTACCAGAAGATGCCTATGGAATATTCTCATATCAAACTGAAGATGAAGAGGTTGGAATTGGTCAGGGATCAGATTATGGTGGAGGACTATTAAGATTTTGGAAAGGAAAATATTTCGTAAATGTCTTTTCAGAAAAAGAAACCCCTGAATCGAGAAAAGATATACTAATATTTGGTGAAGCTATATCAAAGAATATTAATGAAAATGGATTAAAACCAAAATTAATCAAATTTCTTCCTGAAGATGGGCTTTCAGAAAGATCGATACGTTATTTTCATCTCCACCCTATTCTTAATCACCATTACTTTATTTCCCATGAAAATATACTTAATTTAGGAAAAAACACCAATGCAATTCTTGCAGATTATTCTTTTCCAAATGCCAAAAATAAAACCTTTCTATTATTCATCCAATATCCGGATGAGCTTCAGTCAAAAAAAGCCTTTAATCGTTTTCTAAAGGCCTATATGCCTGAGGCTTATTCATCACCCCATAAGAAAGTTAAAACGGAAAATGGAAAATGGACCTTTGCAAAAAACCATAAAAAATATGTTTTAGTAGTATTTGATGCACCTACTCAGGAAAAGGCAGAAGGGTTAATCGTGGAGGCTATAAAAAAATTATCAAGAAAATAAATTAATAACTAAAAATTATTTAATAAGAAAATAAAAAATCAATGAGGCCCAAAAATCACTTCATTACTCGAAGGGATCTTTTCAGGAAAACAGCCTATGGAGTTTTAACAATTGGTTTTGGCTTAAAAAGAAGTGGGGAAGCCAAAGAAGAAAAGTCTCGCGTAGTGCTTATCCGCGATGAAAATGTAATTAATAAGCATGGCAAAATTAACGAGTCTATAATTCAGCAGATGCTTGATCAAGGCGTTTGTAATCTCTTGGAAGAAAAGGATTCCCTCCATGCTTGGAAAAGATTGATTAAACCTTCTGATATTGTTGGAATAAAGAGTAATGTCTGGGCTTATCTTCCTACACCCGAAGAACTCGAAAAAGCAATTATAAAAAAATTGATGGAAATAGGTGTGTTTAAAAAGAATATTGCTGTTGATGATCGAGGTGTGCTCGATAACCCCGTTTTTAAATCCTCCACAGCCCTAATTAACGTAAGACCCTTAAGAACCCATCATTGGTCAGGGATTGGTGGCTGTATTAAGAATTATATCATGTTCGTTAGAACACCTTGGCTTTATCATGGAGACTCATGCGCAAACTTAGCAAGCATTTGGAATAAATCAATAATTAAAGGAAAAACACGTTTAAATATCTTGAGTTTGATTTACACCCAATTCTATAATCGAGGTCCACACCATTTCGACCGTAGATTTGTTTCTGAATATAAGGGCCTCCTTATTGGAAAAGACCCAGTAGCCCTCGATGCTGTGGGAGCACGTCTACTTCAACTCCAGCGGATTGCCTATTTTGGAGAAGATAGACCACTTGATACTACACCTAAACATATCTATGTTGCAGATGAAAAGTATAAACTTGGCATTAGTGATCTTAATCGAATCGAAATTATAAAGATTGGCTGGATGGAAGGATCGTTGATTTAAAGAATTGGGTTCTTCTTTTCTTCAAAGCCTTTCTTTTCATTTACAAACATTAATATAGCCATACCCAAAATGAAGAAAAAAAGCACGGATAAGATCCCAGATTGTACACTTCCAGTTATTATAATCAAAATCCCATAAGTAAGGGGACCAATTATAGATGCAAATTTACCAGAAACCGCATAAAAAGCAAAAAACTCTGCACTATTTGCTTCAGGTGTAAAGAGACCTTGAAGAGAACGTGAGGCTGCTTGCGAACCACCCATGACAAGCCCTGCAAGAATACCTAATATCCAGTATTCAGATTTTGGATCCCAAATGATTCCTAACCTAAAGGCCCATAAAACGATGAAAGACCAAATGGCCAAAGAGAGTATTATTGTTTTTTTATTTCCTATGGTATCTGCTAAAAAACCAAAGATTAAAGAACCCAAAATTGCAATTCCTTGAATAATTAAAAAGAATAGAATTATTTCCTCTGTATTCATTTTTAATACATCTGCGCCAAAGATAGAGGCCATTATGATAACTGTCTCAATCCCCTCGTTATAGATAAAATAGGCTAAAAGAAATTTGCCGAGCTCACGGAAATTTTTAACCTTCTGAAAAGTCTTCCTTAGTCTCTTATATCCCTCTTTAAAATACTTTTTTGTTAAATGAGGGTTTAATTTCCTTCTCTCCTTTAATAATAGAAAGGTTGGGATGGAGAATATAAACCACCATAAAGAAACCGAAAGGAAACAATGATGCACTGTAAAATACCCCTTAGGAAAACCGATTTTTTCAGGATAATGAAGCATTAGGAGATTTATTACAAGAAGAGTCCCTCCACCAATATATCCCATAGCCCATCCAAATCCAGAGATTCTTCCAATATTCTTTTCTGTTGAAATCTCAGTAAGGAATGCATTGTAGTAAACGTTTCCACCTGCAAAACCTATATTAGCTAAGATAAAAAATATTGCACCACGCCAATAATTTCCCTCTCTAACAAAGTAAAGAAGACCTGTGAATAGGATGCCAATATAGCAAAATACTATAAGGAACCTTTTCTTGGAACCATAGGCATCTGCCATGGCACCTAAAAAAGGGGAGATGATTGCTGAGATTGCCATACTAATAGAAACAATAAAAGTAAACAAAGATGCTCCATGAATTTTTAGATTAAGAAGCTCTATCCCTTTTGGACCTCCTGCTACAACAGTTGCAAAATATTGATTGAAGATAACGGCAAGGATAGTTGTTGCAAATGATGAATTTGCAAAATCATATATTGCCCAACCAAAAATCTCTCTCTTTTGAGTACCCATTTTTAGGTTCCTAAAAAAATCCCCTCTATCTCAATTTTTAACAATGAGATAAAGGGGATCTTCTTTCTCAATCTTTGGTTTTTTATCTACTAAAGGAATTTAGATAGTTCTTATCTCCTGTCTCATAAAGATAAAATAACAGACCCCAAAACAAAGGAAGGTAATTGCAATGATAGAGATGATATGGGGACTTACAATAAATAGACTCTGTAGAAGAGGAAGTGGATTCTGGAATCGAGAAAGGGAAAGCCTTTCCATTGGACCCATTAAAATAAGTGATCTTGTTGTTTTTCTCATTGGATCAAGAATTGTTGTTGTTGCTTCGCTATATAAGGTCATAGGAGAAAATAATGAGGTTACACGTTGGATTCGTTCGTGTCTAATAAGCACTTCGGGGTCTACTTGGGCACCACTTTGAGGCAGGGGCGCTATTGCATCAGCCAAAAATCCTGCACCTAAACCAACAAAGAAGGAAAAGAATATCCAAACGGCTAATGAAGCAAGTGCAGAGGTTGCTGTACTTCTAAAAACAACCGAAAATAGAATCGATATTCCAAGCCAGAATGCAATGTATAGGATGCTAATAATTAAGTAAATTATGAGGCGCCATGCCTCTTCAGGTCCTGGGACAACTCCAATTAATCTTATTCCAAGGCCTGAAATAAGTAAGACAATGGCTATAAGGACAATTGCAATCACTACGACTCCTGCTAAAAATTTTGCATTAATAATCGAATCTCGATAAATCGGTTGAGAAACAATCTTACTTAAAGTTCTCGAAACCCTCTCTCTATTAATTGAATCAAATCCAAGAATAATTCCTATTAGAGGACCAAAAAAGGCTATGAATTGGACAAAAGAAAACAATTTCCCAGTTGATGTAAATAGGAATAAAAAGATGAGCGTTGGTTTGGTCATTCCTTTCAATTCTTCCTGAATGCTCATCCCCACCATAGCAGTTATAATTACACCAACCATTATAATCAAGGCAGAAAGGAGAATAAAACGAGTGCTACTGAAGTGATCTTCAAGCTCTTTCCGAAAAATGGTTATAATCCCGTGCAATTTAGCCCTCCTTAAAATATTTCATATAAATCTCTTCAAGGGTATAATGCTCTGCATCAATGCCCAATTTCTTTTTAGCCAATTCCTCAATAGGACCAACTGCTACAAGATTTCCCTTAATCATAATCCCTACTCTATCACATATCCTCTGAACCTGATCCAGTAAATGGGACGAAAGGAAAATGGTAATCTTTTTCTCTTTGCTCAATGTGCGGATCATATCCAACATCCAGTTTGTTCCCTCGGGATCTAACCCAATAGTTGGCTCATCGAGGAAGAGGATCTTTGGTTCTTTAATCATCACTTCTGCAATTCCTAATCTTTGTCTCATTCCTTTTGAATAATTACCAACTTTCTTTTCCGCATCGTTCCATAAACCAACATTCTTTAACCACTCATCAATTCTTTTAGAAGATATATCATCAGGTATTCTATTTAACCGAGCAACATACTGGAGATTTTGTCTTGCATTCATATCTTCATAAAAGCCAACATTTTCTGGTAAATAGCCAACTTTTTCCTTAATGCGCAATGGTTCGCGAATAGGATCATAACCGATCACACGAACCTTTCCTGAAGTTGGTTCAGTAAGCCCAAGAAACATCAGCAGCGTGGTTGTCTTTCCTGCCCCATTAGGCCCCAGAAATCCAAATATCTCACCCTCATATATTTTTAAATTGAGGCGATTCACTGCAATCTGATGACCATATTTCTTAGTTAATTCTTCAGTTTCTATAACAATATGGTCTTCCATATTAACGTCTCCCCAACCATATAAATAATCCACTTAAACCTGCTATTACAGCAACAATGACACCAATTCCAATCCAACCCCATGCAGTTGAGGCCTTCACAGTTACCCTCATTTCAATTGTTTTTTCTGATTTCTCTCCATTTACCATACAACCTACTGAATAATCCCCTACCAATGCTTGAGGGGCAGGTTTGATGGTTACTTCTATCTGTTTTAATGCACCAGGCTCAAGGAGTTCAATCTTTTCAGGCTTAAAAGTAACTTCCCAATTTTCAGGTTTAAAAGAAGAAAATGTAATATTTCGATTGATAGCAGATCCTGTATTTTTTACAAAAAGTGAAAAATTAGCAGGTTTCCCTGGATAGGCTTCTAACGAAAGTATTCCAGTCGGTGTTCCTGCATCTAATTTATATATACCTGTTAGTACAACCGTAAGTTTTGCCTCAGCCCTTGCCTCGCCAGAGCTAACCCTAACATTGATTGGATATTCCCCAGACTTGGCAAGTGGAGAGGGTTTTACCGCAACAGCTACTGTCTGGCTCTGTCTCTCCTTTAGCCTTAAACTTGAGATATATTTATCCTCATATGCTGGTTTAAAATTGATTTCCCAACCTTCAGGCCCTTGGGCAATTAGATCGAAAACTGCGTCTTTATCAAGCTTACTCTCAACTTCTATAGAAAATTCAAACTTTGCATCAGAAGGACCCCGTAAAACTGGATAAGATGTAGTTAATTTTACACCCTTAGCCTCTTTGGTTTCTTTTTCCTTTTCCTTTACTTTTACAACAATTGGCTGCTCCATCTTAAATTTACCATCAGGGGTCTGTGCCTTTATCTCAAACTTATATTCTCCAGGTTTTATATTCTTTTCGGGTTCTGCCTCAAATGTAATACTCTTATCCCTACCTGATGGCACATGAACGCCTTTGACCTCAAATTTATAAGTTTTAAGCCTAACCTTCCAGCCTTTTGGCTTTGTGGCTACCCAAACATCTACAATCTCCTCGGATTTTCCTTTATTATAAAAATTTATGTCCATACTTACATTTTCTCCAGCCAATATCTCTACTCCAGGATACTCTGCAGCCATCTCAATAAGACGGTCTGGCTTTTTCTCAGACTCTTCCTTTTTTTCTTGGGCAATCAAAGAAGAATCAAAACCCCAAAAAAATATTAGTGTGCTTATAAGGATAAGACCAAATACTTTACTCCAATTAAATTTTAGCATACATCCACCTCCTGAAATCAGTGCTCAATTATTAAACAATATATTTTTTTTCGCAAGTTAATTTAATCATTTCTTTATTTTCTGTCAAGCAAATTTATTGAGAAATCTGAAAAATTCATTAAAAAGTTTATTTTTAAAAAATAAAAAAGATTTGAGGAAAGTATTGGCTCTATTGATTATCAACCAATGGAAGCATCACACGGAAAATGGTTTTCCCACCAAGAACCTCCATTTCTATCTTACCCTTCATCATCTTTATAAGTCGTGTAGTTATGTGGAGCCCCCTACCTCTCCCATTTCCAAGTAAGTATAAACCTTTGTCCTCATTAGAAATCTCACCAGTATTAGAAATTTCAGCAACTGCCCACAATCCTTCCCTATAGGTTTTTATTGAAAGTTCTCCCCCCTCCTCGGGAATTGCTTTAGAGGCATTATTTAGAAGATTATCCAAAACCCTATCAATTTGGAGGGGAATACATTTGATCCAAAGGGGAGTTTCCATTTTATCTTCAAAAAGTTTTACATTCTCCTTTCCCAATTCTTTTAAGGCCTCTTCATTTATTAAAAATCTCATTTTCAATCTCTCAGAAAGATCTAAAATCTCCTCTTTACCTTCACCATGAAGGGTTAAGGCAAGCTCCTGAATACGTGTTGTTTCTTTTAAAATAATATCCAAGGCCTGATCCACCTTCTCCTTTTTAGAAAAATAATCTCCCTCCTGTAAAATCTTCTGAACCCTCTTTGTAAAACCAGCAGCAGCAATTGCAGGATTTTTAAAATCATGTAGGATATCATCCATTTTTTCCATTCTTAGTCCTTTCATAAGCTCGATACCAAAAAAGGTAAAAATCTCTATTTCTTCATCGTTAAATCGAGGATGATGGGCTTGGGCATCAAATGCTAAAAAATAATTAACCAAACCTTTTACCTTGAGAGGGATATAAAGAACGGAGTGAATTTGCTGGATTTCAAGGAATCTTTTAAGGTCTGGAGGAAGTAGTAGACTATTTTGGGGATTTGTTATAAGAACGTAATGAGGATAAATCTTCTCATTCTCAAATTCTCCAAAAGGACCTTTCTGATTGACGACAACATCGATATAAGGAATTTTAATGGAAAAGACTTTACCAATCCCATGCTCCATCTCTGGGTAGCCAGCTTCCAACACAACATTTTGACGATCTTCTGTAACTGAAAAAAGTGAACATCTTTGAATCTTCATGATGTCTGCCAATTCAGGAATAACCAGATTGAAGACATCTTTCATCTTAATTCCTTCTCTTTTTCCCAACTTTAAAAAGATATGCTCCACAATCCTATCTTTTAATATATTTAATCTCTGAAGGTCAGTAATTCTTTTCAAAGCAATTACATGGCTAACTCTCCTGGCAAGCATTTCAGCTATCTTTGCCTCTATTGGATTAAATGCTTTGTTATTTTCTTTATAATAAATCTGAATCACTCCTTTGATATCGAAGTCTTTAAAAGAAAATCTCGGAATTTGAATCGGAATAGCTAACATAGAATGAATTCCTTGAGTAACCATCCTTTCTTTATCATGTTTATACTTCTCCTCTTCCAAGATACTTGATACAAAATAGCTTTTATTAGTTTTAATAACCTCTCCTGCGATAGAATCATCTAAGGGAATCTCCTTTTCCCTCTCATCTTCTAAATTTGGATATGATCCAAAAGAAATCATTTTTTCTTTGGTGGGATCATAAATTCTAAGTGTCGCAACCTCTGCACCAAGGAACTCTACAATGTTTTTTGCAACCATTTGTAGAATCTCTTTCTCATTTAAAGTATGATCTATCTCCAATACTGATTCAACCTGAGTAATTAAACGATCCACATACTGAAAAAGAATCTCCTTTTTTATATAATCTACAATATTTTTAATTTCTTCGGATGTTAGATTATATCCCTTCTCTTTAAGTCCATTAACAATTGATGATATAATTTTTTCGTCAACATTAATATGATCCATAGTTTTATTCTACAGATTAGTTAAAGAAAATGTCAATATTTATCTTCTTTCACCTTCTCCTAACTTTACTTTAATTGTATAACAATTACCTCAAGATTCACCATATTAAAGGGATATTTTTTAAATAACTTGCCACAGCAGGTGTGTTATCTGGCAAAATTAAAAAACTTCAGGGCTACTCTTCTCTTCTTTGGGATGTTGTGAGGGAAAAATTTATTTATTAAAGGAAATAGAGTTATTCTTCAAACTTTCGAATAATAATGGCACTATTTACTCCACCAAAACCTGCTGAAATTGATAGTGCAGTTCTTACTTCCTTTTTTCGTGCCTGATTTGGTACATAATCTAAATCACACTCGGGATCAGGAAATTCGTAATTTAGCGTTGGATGAATAATTCCTTTTTCAAGGCTCATGATCAAAGCTATAGCCTCAACTCCTCCTGCAGCACCCATTAAATGTCCTGTAATGGATTTCGTTGAACTTATAGGTATTTGGTATGCATACTTTCCAAAAACTTTTTTGATGCTTTTTGTCTCAACCTTATCATTTAACGGGGTTGATGTTCCATGTGGGTTTATATAATCAACTTCTTTGGGATGTATTCCTGAAGCTTCAATGGCATCCCTAATAGCCTTACCTAAAGCTTCTCCTTCTGGATCAGGTTCTGTAAGATGATAAGCATCTGCAGTCATTCCAAATCCAATAACCTCTCCATATATATGAGCCCCTCTTATCTTTGCATGCTCCAATTCCTCGAAAATCAAGATTCCTGAACCTTCTCCCATTACAAATCCATCCCTTTCACGATCAAACGGTCTACAGGCCTTCTGTGGGTCATCATTTCGTGTGGACATTGCCCTAATAACATCAAATCCACCAAACACATATGGGGTAATACATCCATCTGTTCCTCCAGTTATCATAACTTTCTCAACCCCTAATTGAATTTGATAAAAACTATTAATCATGGCATGTGTTGCCGAAGCACATGCAGTTGACACTGCATATGAAGTTCCTCTTACTGTGAAATACTGAGCCACATGAGAGGTAATCGCACTTAAATAGATATTTGGAAGGGCAAATGGTGAAATGCCTCTTGGCCCTCTTGATAAGAAGCGTTCGTGATAATATTCAAGCAAATCCATTGCTTCTGCACCTACTCCTAAGATCACACCTATCTGAAACGGATCTAATCCTTTTAATAGATATTCTCCTCCTGATGTCTGAGGATCTTCTTTTTCAATAGATATTCCTGCATCTTTTAAGGCAAGCAAGGCCCCTACAATTGCAAACTGTGAGGTTCTTCCCAAATATTTAGAATGCTTTGTTTTTTCAATAAATTGATAAAAATCAAATCCCTCGATAGGTGCACCAATCTTACATCGATATTGGTTCATATCTCGATTAGGAAATTCAATCCTCTTGAAAGCAGAACGACCCTGAATTAAACTATCCCAAAAAGCTTCCTTTCCGATACCAACTGGGGTTACAGGACCCAAACCTGTAATGACAACACGTCTCTTATAATTCTTCAATCTTCCCTCCCATGATTAAGGTTTCAATATTTTTATCGATTATTTTTGAGTTTGTCAAGTTATTCAAGAAATTTTTAAATGAATATACCTCTTTAATCAAATTAAAAATTCTCTTCTAAGAATTTTATTAGGACTTCATTTACATCTTCAGGACTCTCCCACATAGGAATATGTCCGCTATTAGGAACTAAATGAAATCTTGATCGAGGCAGCGTTCTATGAAGGTATTCTCCTACTGAAACTGGAAGTATCTCATCCTTTTCTCCCCATATGATTAGGGTAGGTTGATAAATCATTTGCAGTTTCTCCTTAAAATCAAGTGCTCTTTTGGCATTTTTAAAGGTTGAATAAAGAACCCAAGTTGTCCCCTTTATCATTGAAATCTCATATTGACGATTTAAAACATCTTGCGTTATAAGTTTATCGTTTAAAACGCAATCCATAAGAACCCTCTTTATTGAATTTTTGTTTCTTGTTGCAATTGCGAGATATATAAGAAAAGGAATGTTTTTTACATAAATCAGCTTTCTAAAGGATTTACCTTTTAGCCAACTTAGAACATCTGGGGGAATTGAATTTATTAAGATTAATCTATCAACTTTTTTAGGGAAGGAAATGGCCATGGCCCAAGCCAACCCTCCTCCCATTGAATTTCCAATCAAAGTAGCCCTCTCAATTCCCAAAACTTCCATGAAATCTTTAAAAAAATAAATATAAGTTTCAGGAGTATAATCTATCCTTGGACGATCTGAAAATCCATGACCTATGAGATCAAGAGCAATTACTTGATAAAATCGAGAAAGGGGATCAATCTGTTTCTCCCAAACCCAGATTCCCGCACCATATCCATGTATTAAGATTATGGGTCTACCCTCTCCTTTTTTAACATAATATATAGATTTTCCATTAACTTTAACCGTTTCTAACTTAATTAAGGAGTTGCAGTTCAATCTTTTTGGACAATTAAATTCCTTTTCATTTCTTTCAAAAAAGTAAGCATGGAATAAGGGGGATAATATCAAAGAAGGAATCATTGAGTGGATTTCTTCTTCTTGAAAAATTCTTCGATCTTTTTTATTCCTTCAATAATCTTTTCCGTAGAGACTCCAGTGCCTTCAATGATTTTCTCTCCAACTACTTTAATTGGTATCCCAAGTGTTTCGGCGATTGAGAGGCCTATCCTCGTAAGAAGATTTTCATTTATACTAAACTTTGGGTCATCTATATTTCCATAGACACGGAATTTCACCTTAATCTTATTATCCCTATTCTTTAATCGTGAGACAAGAATTTTTGCTGGAAGATAAAATATTGTTCCATTTTCACCTATTTTAAGCCCCACAAACTCCATATCTCCAGATGCATCAATTATCCTATTCTTTATCGAGATCCGAGCATTCATATTTATTAACCCCTTTTCAATCTCTGCTGTAATCTTTTTCTGATAATAGGGCTCAAAGGTTTTGATTTCAATATCTCGAGCCTTTAAATCTGTCTCTGTCTCCATTTTTTTAAAATTAATCCATCCTTTAGTTAAAAGATTCCCATCACTACTTTCCCCTTTAATCTTTGTCTCCAATTCTATGGGAGAGATTTGAGAGGTAATTGGATAATCAACATTATGAATATTTAATCTAAATCCATCAAATCTAATCTTAGCTCCAGGGCTTCCAGCTTTTTCATCATCAAAAAAGATTTTTCCATTCTCAATATTAATATTTTCAATATTAATGATTGAAACAGAGGTCTTTGATTCTGAACCCCTTTTCTCCTCTTTATTAACAGCATCAGGTATTGGCAAAAAAATATTACCATTCGGAGATCTAAATACTATGAGAGATGGGTTAATGATAGAAATCCGACTGATTTTTAAAGGTCTTTTAATTAAAGAGATTATTTTAGGATGGATTTTTACTTCTTCTATCTCAAAGAAAATTTTCTTGAAATCAGGTTTCTCATATCTAATCCCATTTATAGAAAGATGGGTTGGCTTAACTTTAATTCCTTTAATAGAAAGCCCTGGCCCCACAAGCTTTTTTAGTTGTTCCTGGATAACTCTTACAGCAAAAAAAGAAAGAACAAAATATCCTGAAACAAAAACGACAATAATAATACTTATGATTATTAACCATTTTTTCATAATTAAACCCCAATTATTTAAAAAACTTAGGGCCTCACAATCAAGGAGACATCTCTTGATCTCTTTTCATAATCATCTTCTAAGACGGCATAAATGGAATTAATAACTAATTGTAGTAGAAAAGAATTGGGTTGTAATCGATTCAATGGTTTTTCAATTTCCATTGCTACTGCTAAAGAAATTTTTGCCTCTTCCTCCATCCCTAATTTTAAAAGGAAATAGGATGTCTCCTCGAGTCTTCTTTTAAATAGTAGCCTCCTATCCTCTGAAAAAAGTTCAAAGAGCGCCTTCTCATAAATCATTTGAAATCTTTCTTTCTTTTGAGTTTCGTTAAGGATAAGCTTTGATTTTTCGGCATCTAATAACTCATTTGCATAAGGCCGAATGAGTTCTTCATTGATATACCAGCTTTTAAAAATATCTCGATTAAAAAGTTCATCAGACTTTTGCAAAAAAATATTCTTTTCTATCTCACCTAAAAATAAATATGAATAAACAAGTGGCTTCTCATAATTCTTTTTAATTTTTTTGATTTCCCCTATAAAATGGGAAAAATCTCTTGAAAGATTTCCTTTATCAATACTTAATTGATAAGCCTCTGAAAGGAGATAGGCTCCGTATGGGGCATCAATTTCTATCAAAGGCGTAGAGCTTCCCTTTTTTAAATCTTCAAAAAATTCTGTAAATCCTTTCTTTGATAATTCTCTTACTCCAAATTTAACTAAACCTTCTTCGTCATTTATCAAACCGAAGCAGTAAAGGGTTGGTTTACCTAAAGTGGGTAGAGCAACAATTAATATTCGATCCCAAATAAAATCATAATTGTTTATAAATGCTTTAGGAGGTTCTACATGCAAAGGTTTAAGAATTGATTCTCCTTCTTTCGGAATCTCTTCAATCAATATTCCCTTACTTTTTAATCTATAAAGAGCGCGTCGAATCATCTTTTTTAATCTCTTCTCTTTGACCAGGGTTAGAATTCTAAAAAGAACATGTGCTATTTTGATATCTGTAATGTTAGACAGAAGTTCAATGAATTTCTCATCCCTTTCAGGGTCTTTACTTAAAGAAGAGAAAATCAACTGAAAGATATCTTCTTCTGATCTTTCTTCCTTGATATAAGAATTTATCTGATCTAAAATTGTTTGAATATTCTCCATAATCTATTTCCTCACAACTAAAATATAATGAACATTTGTTGAATGGTAAAGGTCATTGTTATAAGAAGATTTACTATGAGTGTATTGAAACAAAGATTTTCGAGTTTCTCTTTGTCATAATATTTTTCTCTCCAAACCAACATTAAGTTAATTAAGATGAGAAGAAGAGGTAAAGCTGAGATTATCCATATCCAAATGGGGGTTTTATTAAACTTTGAGATCACTTTAATAAATGAAAGAGCTGTGAAAATAGAAATTCCAATATAAAGATCCCCTGCCCTCTGCTTACCTAAACGAACAACCATATTTCTTTTTCCAATCGCTCGATCAGCCTCTTCATCTGGAAATTCATTGATTAAGATTACATTGAATATAGATAAAGCCACAGGAATTGAAAGAGATATAATATCCTTAGAGAAAAAACCACTTGTGATAAAAAATCCTGAAGCTATTGGAAGCCATCCATAACAAATGGCAATGAGTATCTCTCCAATTCCATGATGTGACCATTTGAAAGGCTTATTTGAATAAAAATACCCTGAAAAGATCCCTAAACCTCCAAGGATAAAGATCCTTGGATCTCTTTGAAATTGTATATATATGTAAACTATTAGAAATATTGCTACCAAAAGACATCCATATCCTAAGATAAGCGCAATCAAAGGAGAAATCTCTCCTTCAACAAGTACTCTCGAACCCCCAGAAAATCTATTAAAATTCTTATTTAATTGATCTCCCCTTTGGTCATTAAATTCCCCTAAATAATAGGTCATTTCCATAATTAATAATACCGTAATGGTTGAAATTAGATAAATTTCAACTGAACCTTTATAACCCCTTTTCCACGCCAAAACAAATCCTAAAATCAAAGGTAAAATTCCAACAGAAAGAAAAGGAATCCTTGAAAGTCGAGCCCAAAGATTAAAAAATAGTTTTACCCTCTCAATGTCGTTTACCCTATTTAATAACCATTGAGACATAAATCTATTTTACCTCGTAACACCATTGTCTTGCATTTTGAAACATTTTAATCCAAGGGGAGGCCTTAAGATTCTTCTTTAAATCTTCTGGCATCCATGCCCACTGCCATTTGAGAAAGGTTCTTTCAGGATGTGGCATTATGGCAAGATGTCTTCCATCTGGGCTGCAAATCCCCGTAATCCCAAAGGGCGACCCATTTGGATTAAATGGATAACTCTGGGATATCTTTCCATCCATTTTCCCCTCATCATCTACATAAACAAGGCTTACAAGTTTTTTATTTAGTATTTCACTTAAAAGGTTTTCATCAGGAAAGTAGAGTCTTCCCTCAGCGTGAGCTATCCAGACTCCAAGAATTGAATCAGTCATCCCTTTGAACATAATAGCAGGACTATCTAAAATCTTTACACTTACCCACCGCGATTCAAAACGGCCAGATAGGTTTTTAACAAAACGAGGCTGTTTCTCTTCAGAAATTCCAGGCCATGGTATCCATCCAAGGAGAGCAAAGAGCTGACAACCGTTGCAAACACCGAGGCTAAATGTATCAGGACGATTATAAAACTCTTCAAACATCTTCTTCAGTTTTTTATTAAACCTAATAACTGAAGCCCATCCCTTAGCACTTTCTGGCACATCAGCATAAGAAAATCCTCCAACAGCGACAATTCCTCTAAACCGATCAAGTGTTATTTTGCCATTTATTAGATCCGTCATTGTAATATCCCATGGTTTAAACCCAGCATGAAAAAAGGCAGAGGTCATCTCTCGATCACCATTACTTCCTTCTTCCCTAAGAATTGCTACCTCAGGCTTATTTGTTGTTTTTATAAGGATTTCAGGAGTAGGCTCAGGCTCGAAGGAGATTTTATAGATTGGGCCTTTACGATCAAATATATTCGATTTCTCTTGATCCGCACACTTAGGATTCATCTGAAGCCGTTCGATCTGATAAGAAGTTTCTTCCCACCACTGCCGAAGAACACGCATATCCTCTTTGAGAAGAATCTGTGAGTTATATCTAACAATAATTTCCTTCTCATTGATAGTCTTTCCTATGGGTTTGGCCGATAAATTAAAAGATTCAATCCTTTGGAAAACCTTTCCTAAATTATTTTTATCACATTCAATAACCAACCCTATTTCTTCAGCAAAGAACCTTTCTATAGGATTCCATGGTCCATGCATTTCAATCATAACCCCACAATTTCCCGAGAATGCCATCTCAAGAATGGTTGTTATTAAACCTCCGTCACTCACATCATGTCCTGAAAGTATAAGTTCATCTTGAATCAATTCTTGGATCGCAAAAAAGGCACGTTTAAGGATTTCAGGATTATCAACATCAGGGGAATCATCTCCTATCTGTCCATATACATGGGCTAAAGCTGACCCACCAAGCCTTACCTTACCACCTGCGAGATCAATAAATATTAGTTCACTATTTCCAGGATTTTTAATATCAGGGGTTACAACCTTTGTAATATCAGGCATTGTAGCATAAGCAGAGATTACAAGTTCGCGAGGAGACTTTACAATCTCATCTCCAACTCGAGTGGCCATGGAAAGACTGTCTTTTCCTCCATCAACAGCAATCCCTAATTCTATCATAAGATCTCTCATTGCACAGACAGCATCATAAAGTGCAGCACCTTCGCCTGGTAGTTTGGGAGCCCACATCCAATTGGCAGAACACTTAATATCTTCAAACCCACTAATCCGAGCCCAGACAATATTGGTCAATGCCTCTGCTATAGCCATTCGAGCCCCTGCCTTTGGATTTATGAGCATCTTGATTGGTTGTTCCCCAATTGATGTTGCAGCGCCTGTCAAACCAAAATGACTCTGTGCAATAACTGCCACATCACCAACAGTAAGTTGAAGGGGGCCACAACATTGTTGTCTGGCAATTAAACCCGTAACACTACGATCTACCTTATTTGTTAAAAATCTTTTAGATCCAACAGCAAGATTTCTAAGAACACGGAAAAGTGCCTCTTTAAGTGTTAATGATTGTGGAAGCTCAAGAGGTTTTAGAAAAGGATCAACCCTTCTATCTCTGAATATCTTTCTTGGCATATTACCAAGCACTTTTCCAAGATCAAGATTGACAGGCGTTGTATCATCTTTCTCATCATGGACAATAAACCTTCCATCTCCTGTCACCTCTCCAAGGATTTCACAATTTATTTTTTCACGCTCACAGATCAATTTAAATTCCTCAATCCTCTCTGGAGAGATTAAGAAACCACATCTCTCTTGATATTCAGCAATCCAAATCTTCAATACTGATAAGGTTGGATCACCAAGTTTAATTCGCCTTATTTCAATTCTTCCTCCTGCCTTTTCAACCAACTCCTTTAGCACATTGGCAGGACCACCTGCTCCTTGATCATGGACGCTAATAATTGGGTTGTCATCTCCCATTTCAATACAGGCTCGAATCACTCGATTTAATTTTTGCTCCATTTCAGCATCACCACGTTGAACCGCATTGAAATCGAGCTCTTCCACATTTTCTCCTTGAAGTTTACTGGAAGCAGAACCTCCACTTATCCCTATTCCATAAGCTGGGCCTCCAACTTGAACAATCAACATCCCTTTTCGAGGCTCCCCTTTCTCGATATGCCGGTTATCTATCTGACCAATACCCCCAGTAAACATAATTGGTTTAATCCAGGCCCAACGTTCACCACTTGGAAGTCTCTGCTCAAATGAACGTGTAAAACCCAAAATTACTGGTTCACCAAATTTATTCCCATAATCACTTGCTCCATCACTTGCCCTTATCTCAATCTCTAAAGGGGAAGCGAGATTGGAAGGATATGTAAAGTATTTATTTTCCCATGGTAATTCATATCCAGGTATAAGCAAATTCCCAACGCAATAGCCTGTTGTTCCAGCAATGACAAGTCCTCCTCTTCCTGTTGCATGGACATCACGAATCCTCCCTCCTGTTCCTGTCTCAGCGCCAGGAAATGGAGCTATTCCTGTTGGAAAATTATGAGTTTCAGCAGTAAAGATTATATGGTAATAGACCATCTGCTTCTCAAAAGCTGATGGATAACCAGGCTTTTCAGGAATAATGGTCCATAATTTATATCCTTTAATCCCGCTTGAGTTGTCTTTAAATGCTATTATGCTGTTTGAAGGATTCGCCTTTAATGTTGATTTAACCATATCAAGTAGGGATTCAGGCATCTGCACATCATTGATTATTTGAATTCCCTTGAAATAACCATGGCGAGAGTGTTCACTATTGGCATTATCAAGATCTCTTATTTCAACAATTGTTGGATTTCTTTTCTCCTCTTTTACAAAATATTCATAGTATAAAGCCTTATCCCACTCATCCATTGCAAGACCAGGAATCTCTTCGAATGCCTTTAAACCTTTTTCTATTAAAGGAACTTCAAATACAGGTTCTGGAACAGTGCCTGGATCAAAGGATTCGAGTGGATGTTCGTAAAGACACTCGGTCATACGATCATGATGTTCTCTAATAAAACGCTCTTTATCTACTCCCGGAGGGAGATAATATCGACGGGATCTTTCTATCCGAATCACTTTCTTAAGCCCACAGGTATGGCATATAGATACGATATTTGTTGAATAAGCTGTAGCAAAATTCATCCTTGGACCAAGTTCAACTACATCAAAACCTTCAGGTCCATTAGGTTCCATTGATATGCTATTTTCAACGAAACCATCTGCTAAAATCTGCTTCAAAATGGAAAGTTCTTTTGTATTTAATGGAGAAGAAGTTTCAACATTGAAACAATATTCGAGATAATCATCCTTTCTTAGGTAGAAATGATACATCTTTCAGTAAAAAAGCCTCCTTACAGCAATTTGATCATAAAACACGTTTCCGTCCCTTAGATAGATATGACCATTTACTACAAGGTTTAAAATATAACTTTGCCATGCCCGTTCTTTTTCATTGACCCTTTTGGCAAGGCTTTCAGCATCATCATCGGGTCTTATTAGAATTGGCATTTGGAAGATGATTGGTCCATGATCATATGCAACTTCATCAACAAAATGCATTGTAACGGCACTCTGTTTTATCTCTCCCCTTCTGTAAGCCTCAATAACTGCTTCATGGACCCTTCGACCATACATCCCAGGACCTCCAAAGCGAGGAAGAGGTCCAGGATGAATATTGATAGTTCTTTCCGGAGCAAGTCCTCTTACAAATTTTAACCATCCCGAACACATTACATAATCCGCATTATATTTTCTAAAAAAAGATTGATATCCTTTAGCATCAAAAGGTCCTGGCCAGTATTCAAATGGAATCTGAAGAGAATCAGCCCTTTTTCTAACTCCTCCATAGGGATGGTTTGAAACAACCCCTACAATTTGGGCATTTAGAACTGGTGGGTCTGTTCGAGAAAACTCAACTAACTCTTGGAAACCACTACCTCCTCCTTTTTCATCCCCACTGGCAAAAACCAAAACCCTTGGCTTCCCAATATTGGATTCCATTTTCTAATTTCCTCTTACAACTATCAAATTATTTATAATTTAATTCAAAACCGTGATTTGATAAAATTCATTCAAATCATATTAATAAATTGTCTATATATGCAGAGTAAATTATTTATAAAAAAAGTCAACCCCTTTAATAAAAAAGTTGAAATTCTCTTAATGCTTGTATGATATTTAATGTTATAAAAATACCAAAAGGAGGTCTAAAATTGGAAAGAGGAAAAACAGCCTTAATTGTAATTGACATCCAAGATGTTTTGATGAAGCAAATGGATCAAGAAGTTGCAAGAAAAACAATCAAAAATATTAAAACGATGATAAACTTTGCGAAGGAAATAGGTATTCCAATCCTTTTAACAGAACAATATCCAAAAGGTTTGGGAAGAACAATTAAAGAGATCCAAAGCGAACTCGAACCCATTACACCGATTGAGAAATTAAGCTTCAGTTGCTGTGGAGAGAATTCATTTAATGAAAAATTAAAAGGTTTATGTAAAAAGTATATTATTATCACTGGAATAGAAACTCATGTATGTATTCTTCAAACAACAAACGATTTGTTAGAAAAAGGGTATGAAGTTCATGTGGTGGCAGATGCAGTCTGTTCAAGAAGAAAGCTTGATTGGGAGATTGCATTGAGATGGATGGAAAAAAAAGGGGCGATTATCTCTACAACAGAGATAATCGCCTTTCAATTATTGAAGGAGGCTGGGACTGAAGAGTTTAGACATCTTTCAAAACTTCTTAAGTAATAAATTAAATCAATCTGAAAAGTTTTGCAAAAAAGTAAGAAACAAAGAATGCATTTGTAAAAATTAATGTCCAAACAGCAACCCTTTCAGGGTTTATTTCAATTCTTTTCGCCTCCAAACTTTTTAACTCAATTTCACAAATATTTCCAGCAAAAGATTTATCCATTATTCTATCCTCTCATTCTAAAAAGTTTCTCTTTATAATTTTTAAAAATGCTAATCCTCCAAAAATTATAAGCCATATCAGAAATAAATTAATTGCCGCAAACTCTTTCATTAGAATATCCACTCAATCCCTCCTTTTTTTAAAAAGTGTTTGTTCAATAATGCCGAAAGCCTTTGAAATCAAGGCTTCCAAGAACTTCCCTATTGATTCCTACCGCAAATTGATTTAACATTACATCCAAACCCAACACCAGGAGTCAATATGAAAAGACAA
>Ga0315298_1001497_pt1 | contig 42458 bp, 34 predicted proteins | sample WHS_1_MG_FD_203077 | JGI IMG/M metagenome (GOLD analysis project Ga0315298, IMG submission 203077) | Extremophilic microbial mat communities from Washburn Hot Springs, YNP, Wyoming, USA - WHS_1_MG | ecosystem: Environmental > Aquatic > Thermal springs > Hot (42-90C) | place: USA: Wyoming... | reverse complement strand
ATGCCCATGTAACTTTTGATGTAACTCAAGTAAAAGAAGAGCTTCAAAAACCAAATAAAACTAATATAGATGGTTCTATAATGGTAAGAACTAAATATATTTATGGAAAGTTTAAATTCCCGGATATGGGATTTTTAAAAAAGCCTTTCTTAGAATTTGGACAGGTTCATTTTCCTTGGCTTGATTATGAAGAAAATTTAAATTGGTATAGATGTCAAGATACAATGTTTACAGAAAGAAATGGTCTATATAATTCTGCAGATTTTGGAATCACTTTTATGGCACTTCTTGGTGAAGAAATGCCTGAATGGTACAAAAAAAGGGTTAATCCCTCTTATGCGGGAAGATATGGAAGCATTGCTTTAGGAATTTATAATGGTGCAGGATATCATGATAGAGAAAAAAATAATGATAAACCTATTGAGGCAAGATTTACTTTGAGACCCCTACCAGATCTTTTACCTGGTTTTCAAATTTCCTATTTCGGAATTAGAGGAAAGGGAAATCAAGAGAAAAATCCTCCTAACTGGCAAGTAAATCTTCTTTTTGCAAGTTATGAACATGAATATTTTACTGCTACTGCTCAATATTACTGGGGACATTCAAATCAAAAGGGTTCTGATGATTATGATAAGGATGGTTATTCCTTTTTCTTAGAACTTAAACCTTATGCCTTCTCAAGCCTTCCTATAAGCTTAATTGCAAGATATGATTATTTTGACCAAAATGATGATCAAAAGGATTTAGCTGATAAAAAAGTAGATGAAAGTAAAAGATACATTTTGGGAATTGTTTATCATCTTGATAAACCCCACAAAAATATGCTTGTTCTTGATTATGATTATGTAAATTACGAAGATAAATTGCTTAAGGATGACAAAAGATTACAATTAACCTTGCAAGTAGCATTTTAATCCTTACCTTCATACTACACCTATTATTTTTGGGGGGATTTTAATCCCCCTTTTTTATTTTAAGGAGTTCTTCAAAAATTTTTCTTAATTCTATAAATCTTTCGTGAGAACCTCCTTTGTCTGGATGAAGCTCTTTTGCCTTTTTTCTAAAAATTTTCAATAATTCCTTTCTTGATAATCTTTTTAATTCTTCAACAGGAATACCAAGGAGCTCAAAAGCTTTAAAATAGATCTCTTTTTCTTTAAAATAAACCTCCCTTGGTCTTGGGAAAAAGGGAACCATATCAAAATATATCCATATATATCTACAAAAATAATTTCTATGAAGTTCCTCTGAGCTTATACCCATTCTAAAGGTTTCATCTTCCAAAATTTGACAAAAATTATTTAAAAAAAGCCTATCTATATCTTCTTGGGTTGCTCTGGAAGATATATAAGAAAGACCAAAAATTGCTATAAGATATCTTATTTTTTCTCTATGTTTTAGTCTATCTTCTAAATCCCAAAAATAGTTTTCCAATTCATCTCTTGATTTCTCACAAAGTTCACTTAAAAAGGGATAAGGAATATCCATATATTTTTCTGGATATGAGGTCCCAAATTTTAAAACTAATCTTCTTTTAATATCAAAGGGATGGATATCTTTTATAGAAAAGGCTTTGCGTATCTTTTTAATGTTTTTGGGGCGAGTAAATTGAAGAATTATTCTTTGTGCTTCAGGATTTAAAAATCTAAAAAATAGCCTTTCTAATTCCCATTGATCTATTTTATATCCAAGTTCTTCTAATTTTTCTTCTAAATCTATAGAAAAGGCAACTTCACTATAATAGGTTATATAATCCTCTGGGAATTCCCCAAGATTTAAGATAGTTTTACTTTTCCAATAGGGAGTTTCATAATAAGATTCTTTTAAAAAATATTCAAAATGCCCAGATACAGGTCTTCTTGCAATATACATATTTTTATTTTAAAACTTATTTAAAAAAATAAAAGCTCTATTTTATTGCTTTTTTTAATATCTCTTCAATTACTTCTTTAGAATAAAGGTTTTCTATTCCCCAAATTTTGGCAATATTATATCCCTTTTCTGCAATCTCTGGAATTTCTTTTTCTGAGATATTTACTTCTTTTAAACTTACAGGAGCACCTATTTTTTTAAACCAGTTTTTAAGTGCAGATATACCATCTTCAGCAGAAGAAACACCGAAGATTTCTTTAGCAAATCTTTCAAATTGAGATTTATTTTCCTCTTTATACCAGCTCATCCATGCAGGGATTACAATTGATAAACAGGCTCCATGAGGAAGGTCATAGATACCTCCCAAGGCATGTGCTATTAAATGATTAGGAAATAGACCTCCACCAACTCCAGTTCTTGTTAATCCATTTAAAGCAAGTGTTGAAGACCACATAAATTCAGCACGGGCTTTATAGTTTTTTGGATCCTTTAATATGATTTCTGTAGTTTCCATAACTGTCTTTATGAGCCCTTCTGAAATTCTATTTGACAAATTAGGACAAACTTTACAAGTAAAATAGTACTCAATTATGTGTGCTATTACATCAACTGCAGCATAGGCTTGATACTGAGAAGTTACTGTATAAGTTAGTTCTGGATTTAGAATAGAGACTCTTGGAAAAATATGTTCTGAGGCAATATTTAATTTTTCTTTAGTTTCCTCATTAGTAATTACAGCAAATCCATTCATTTCAGAACCTGTTGCAGCTAAAGTAAGGATAGTATAAATAGGTAAAGCAGTTTCCATAACTTCCTCACCTTTAAAGTATTTCCATATATCTTTTTTAGTTTTTGCTCCCACTGCTATAGCTTTTCCTTCATCAATTGCTGAACCTCCACCTACAGCAAGTATAGCTTTCACTTTATTTTCTTTAGCTTTTTTAATCCCCTCTCTTGTATGAGATAAAACTGGATTAGGTTTAACCCCTGAATGTTCTATAAAATCAATACCAGATTCTTTTAAAGCTTTTACTACTCTATCATATAGACCAATCTTTTTAATTGATTCTCTACCATAAACAAATAACACTTTCTTAATCCCATCTTTCTTTAAAATCTCTCCAATTTTTTCTTCAGTTTTTTTACCAAAAATTATTTTGGTAGGTACATAAAATTCAAAGTTTTCCATAATCCCTCCTAATTTTTATTTTAAAAAATTTAATGTTCCACGTGGAACATTAAATTAAGCTATAATTTTCTTTTAAAATAGTTTTTAGAGTCTCTAAGGATTTTTCTGAAAGTTGAGACAAAGGAAGCCTTACCTCTGGGGTTTCAATTTTACCCATAAGCCAAAGTGCAGCCTTAGCTGGAACTGGATTAGTTTCAACAAACATAGCTTTATAAAGAGGATAAAGTTTTAAGTTTAATTCTTGAGCTTTAGCTACATCTCCATTTAAAGCACTTTCCATAAGTTGAGACATTTCCCTTGGCATAACATTCGCTGCAACAGAAATAACTCCTTTTCCACCAAGCATAACTGTTGCATAAGCAGTAAAATCATCTCCCGAAAGAATAGTAAAATCCTTAGGGCATTTAAGTAAAAGCTCAGTAACCTGTTTAATATCACCGCAAGCCTCTTTTATAGCTACAATATTTTTAATTTGAGAAAGTTTAGCAGTAGTTTCGGGTAATAAATTAACAGAGGTTCTTCCAGGCACATTGTAAAGAATAATGGGGATATTAGTATTTTTAGCAATGTAACTATAATGTTCATAAAGACCATTTTGAGTTGGCTTATTATAATAGGGAGTTACTATTAAAGCTGCATCAAAGCCCATTTCTTCTGCAAGTTTAGTATATTTGAGAACTTTCTGAGTATCATTTGTTCCTGTTCCAACAATTAAAGGGACTTTCCCCTTTGCCTCTTCTAAAGCTATCTCCATTACCCTTTTTCTTTCCTCTAAATCAACGGTTACTGCCTCACCAGTTGTTCCAAGAACTAAAATTCCGTGAGTTCCCTCTTGAAGATGCCATTTTATAAGATTTCTTAATGAGGCTTCATCTACTTTTCCATCTTTAAATGGTGTTACTAATGCTACTATAGACCCTTGTAGTTTCATATTGTTTTACCCCCTTTTTATTATAGTATAGCCTCTTTTTTTATTCTTCCTTCAAAGACAAATCTTGTATCTCCCTCAAGATATATTTTGTTTCCCTCATCTTCAATATAAACTGTAAGAATTTCTCCGCTTTTAGTTAAAAGATCAACTTTTTTATCAACCAAACCAAGTTTATAAGAAACATAAGCTGATGCGCTTGCACCTGTTCCACAGGCTAAGGTCTCTGCTTCAACTCCTCTTTCATAAGTTCTAATTTTTAAATATTTTTTATCACCTTCTACTAATTCTACAAAGTTTACATTTGTTCCTGCAGGTTTAAAAATTTCATGATATCTTATCTTAGGACCTATTTTTTCTACTGGTGCTGACTCTATATCATCCCAAAAAATAACCACATGAGGAACCCCGGTATTGACAAAATGTGCCATAAACCAATCATAATCAGTTCTTATAACCAAATTAAGCTTTAAATCTATAGGTGAAGTTAAAGCTACTTTTACCCTTTCCCCTTTTACTTCAGCATAAATAAGTCCAGCTTTGGTTTCAAAATAAAAGGGACTTTTAAAAAGCCCAAGGTCTTCAACCAATCTTGCAACACATCTTGCTCCATTCCCACACATTTCAGCTTCACTTCCATCTGAATTAAAAAATTTCCAAGAAAAGCTCGCAGAGGAAATACTTGGCTTTTCTAATAAAATGAGACCATCTGCTGAAATTGAAAATTTTGGTCTACAAAGTTTTTTAGCAAGGATCTTTCCTTCTTCTAAGGTTATTTTCCCTTCAAAATTTAAAAAGATTATAAAATCATTTCCTGAAGCAGAAAGTTTATAAAAGGTCTGATCTTTTATCTTTTGAAATAGATGGTCTAAATTTTCATCCATCAAAATTTAAATTTAGCAAACCTTTTAATTTTTTCAAAATTATATTTCTAAAAACACTTTAAAAAAACTCCCTTTGCCTCTTCAAAAGAAGAAAATTCGTAAAATTGAGCTTTACCAATTTTTTTTAAAAGAACCATAGTTAATTTCCCTTTCCATACCTTTTTATCTTTAGAAAAATGAAAAATTAGCTTTGAAGGATCTAAATTAGAAGATAGATGAGAAAATTCATAGGGCATATCAAGACTTTTAAGAAGTTTGATCAATGATTCTGAAACACTTTCTTCAGCAATTCCTAAAATTTCTGAAATTTTTGCTTCTATAACCATTCCTACAGCTACAGCAAGCCCATGAGGTATACTATAATTAAGCTCAGTCTCTATAGCATGTCCTATGGTATGCCCAAAATTAAGAATTCTTCTTAGGTCTTTTTCTTTTTCATCCTTAGAAACTACATAAGCTTTAGCTGAAGTGCTTTCAAAAATTATATACTCAAGATCCTGAGAATTTAAATTATAAAGCTCTTTACCCTTTTTTGAAAGAAAACTAAATAGTCTCCTTTTTAAAATACATCCATACTTAATAACTTCTGCAAGACCATTTTTTATTTCTTCTATGGGGAGGCTTTTTAAAACTAAAGGATCTATATAAACCTTTGCTGGTTGATAAAAAGTGCCTATTAAATTTTTGCCTTCAGGAAGATCAACCCCGGTTTTCCCTCCAACAGAGGAGTCAACTTGAGCAAGAAGGGTAGTAGGAATCTGAATATAGGGGATTCCTCTTAAATAAATACTTGCAAGAAAGCCAGCTACATCACCAACTACACCCCCTCCCAAAGCTATAATTATATCTTTTCTATCAAAATTCTTTTGAATAAGTGCTCTTGCAAGAGAAATAACTGTATCCATATTTTTTGAAGCCTCTCCTGCAGGAAAAGAAAAAATTTCTGCTTTTATTTGATTTTTTTTTAGGTTTTTATATAACCTTTTAGCATAAAGGTCTTCAACTATATGATCTGTAACTATGGCAATTTTACCAAAATTAAAATTTTTCTTTAAGTCATTAGGAATATCTTCAAAAACATTTTCTTTAATTATAATTTCGTAAGAAGGTTTAGTTTTTACTTTAAGAATTTTCATTTTAGAGATTTAAGAAATTTCTTGATTTCCTTAGGTGCCTTTTTTCCTTTATCTTCTACAATTTTTACAATAGCACTTCCTATAATAATGGCATCTGTATAAGGAGAAAGCATTTTTACATGTTCTGGCTTTGAAATGCCAAATCCTACAGCAACAGGAATCAAAGATTGGTTTTTAACCATTTTTAATCTTTCTACTACATCATCAGGAAGTTTATCTCTTGCTCCAGTAATTCCTGTTAAAGAAACATAATATAAAAAACCAGAAGATTTTTTAGCAATTTTTTTTATCCTTTCTTCTGGGGAAGTAGGTGCAGCCAAAAAGATGGTAGCAAGACCTTTTCCTTTATTTGCTTTAAGCCAAGGATTAGCTTCCTCAATAGGAAGATCAGCTATTATAAAACCTGAGAGACCAGAAGCTAAAGCACTTTCAACTGTTTTTTCTAAGCCAAAACGATAAATAATGTTATAATAGGTCATACAAACTATAGGGATAGGATATTTATTTTGATTTAGTTTTTCTATAAATTCAAAAAATGCGGGAAAATTAGGCTTATTTTTTAAAGCTCTAACTACTGCTTTTTGAATAGTTGGACCATCTGCAACAGGATCAGAAAAAGGGAATCCAAGTTCTATACAAGCAGGTTCTATTTCTACAAATTCCCAAAGAATAGCAGATGTAGTTTCTAAATCTGGATCCCAGCAAGTTATATAAGGGATAAATGGGATATCTCCCTTTTCTTTTAAATCTTTTATACGTTTTTCTATTAATTTAGCTCCCTTTTTCATAGGATTTTTTATTTTTTTTCAAAATATTCTTTTACAGCCATTACATCTTTATCTCCTCTTCCTGAAAGATTTACAACTACTATACTTCCCTTAGGAATTTCTTTAGCCATTTTTATTAGATAAGCTATAGCATGAGCTGGTTCAAGTGCAGGGATTATACCTTCTGTTTCAGAAAGGATTTGAAAAGCAGATAAAGCCTCTTCATCTGTAACAGATACATATTCTGCCCTTTTAATTTCTTTAAAATAGGAATGTTCAGGTCCTACACCTGGATAATCAAGCCCTGGAGCAATGGAATGAGCCCCTTTTATTTGTCCTACCTTATCCTGTAAAAGATAACTTAACATACCATGAAGCACTCCTGGCTCTCCAACAGATAATGTTGCTGAATGATAATCTGTATTTAATCCGTGTCCTGCTGCCTCAACTCCTATAAATCTTATTTCTTTATTTTTAGAAAAGGGATAAAAAATGCCCATAGCATTAGAACCCCCACCCACACATGCCATAATTATATCAGGAAGTTTTCCTTCTTTTTTAAGTATTTGTCTTTTTGTTTCTATACCTATAATGCTTTGAAAATCTCTAACTATTGTAGGATAAGGATGAGGACCTACTACAGAACCTATTACATATAAAGTATTTCTAACATTTGTAACCCAGTCTCTTAATGCTTCATTAATAGCATCTTTTAGGGTTTGAGTCCCAGAATAAACAGGTATAACTTCTGCTCCTAAAAGTTTCATCCTAAAAACATTTAAAGCTTGTCTTTCAGTATCTTTGGCACCCATATAAACAACACATTGCATATTAAGAAGAGCACAAGCTGTAGCAGTAGCTACTCCATGTTGACCTGCTCCAGTTTCAGCAATAATACGTTCTTTACCCATTCTTTTAGCAAGAAGAACTTGACCAATTGTATTGTTAAGCTTATGAGCCCCTGTATGTAAAAGATCTTCTCTTTTAAGATAAACTTTTATATGTCCTCCTAAGGATTTGGAAAAATTTTCAGCATAATAAAGAGGAGTTGGTCTACCTGCATATTCTTGAAGTAAAATTTTCCATTCCTTCCAAAAGGATCTATCTTTTTTAATTTGAAAATAGGCTTTTTCTAATTCATATAAAGCTGGAATAAGTGTTTCCGGAACAAAACGCCCACCAAATTTTCCAAAATAACCCCTTTTATTAGGAAGTTTCATAATATTTTCCAATATAAAACCATTTCCAATTAAAGCAAGTTCTTTATATTAAGGATTTAATAATAATTTGCCGAAAAATTAAAATAATCGCTTTAAAATTTTATTTCTTTATGATAGAGTAAAAGCATGAAACTTGCTATCCATGTAACTCATGAAGCTTTATATAAGATTGGTGGAATAGGAGAGGTAATAAACCAATTATGCACCTCTCCTTCTTACCTTTCCTTTTTTGATAAAACCCTTTTATATGGACCCCTTTTTGAATATGTAGGTTCTCCAAGTACAAGACTTGGAAAAGATGGAACAGTCTTTTTTTCAAGTAAAGATCTTTATGATACTAAAAACTTTGGTCAACTTTTTAAGTTTTTTCTTGAAAAATATAACATTGATATAGTTTATGGAGAAAGAAAAATTGTTAATGAGCTAAATCCTAAAAAAACTTCTACGGTAGAGGTTTTATTAATTGATATAACCCATATGAACAAAGAGGTGATAAACTTTTTTAAATATCTGTTCTGGGAAAATTTTGGACTTCCTTCAGATAGATATGAACAGGATTGGGATTTTGAACAATACTTTAGAATTGGAATCCCCTATTTTGAACTAATTTCTCTTTTATATCCTTCTGCAAAAGAATTCTATCATTTTGCTCATGAATACATGGGAATACCTTCTTTGTTAAGCCTTGAATTAAATCCCTCTTTTAAAGCACAGAATCACAAAAGAATCTTTTATGCCCATGAAGTTGCCCCTGTCAGAAGAATTGTAGAAAACTTGGGAGGCTCAGACATAAGTTTTTATAATATTCTTAAGTTTGGGAAAGAAAAGGGTCTTTCTTTAGAAGATATTTTTGGTTCTCAAGAGGATTGGTATCGTACTCCTTTAGTAAAACTTGCTAAAAGATTTGATAAAATATTTGCAGTGGGAGATTGGGTAGTTGAAGAATACAAATTTTTATGTCCCGATGTTTCTAAAGATAAAATCGCTATTGTTTATAATGCTACCTCTTCAGATCATTATAGCTTAGAAGCAAAATTAAAATCCCAAGAAAAAATTAAAAGGAATTTAAAAAGTAGATTTGGCTTTCCTGAAATAGACCTTATTATTACCCATGTTTGTAGATTAGTTAAAAGTAAAGGTATATGGCGTGATTTTATTCTTTTACCCTATTTAGACAATTTTTTTGAAAAAAACAATTTATATGGAATTTATATCCTTCTTTCCTCTTTAGTTGCAACTGGTAGATCTATTCAAGAAGTAGAAAAAATGGTAAAAGAATATTGTTGGCCCTTTGAACATAGAGTTGGCTGGCCTGATTTGATAGGCTATGAAATAGAAATATATAAATATGTAAAAACCTTTAATTTAAGGTCAAAAAATATAAAAGCCCTTTTCATTAATCAGTTTGGACTTTCTAAAAGAAAATGCCCTACTCTATTTACTGAAGATATTGATACTCTTGATTTAAGAATTGGCTCTGATATAGAAGTTGGGATGTCTATTTATGAACCCTTTGGCATTGCTCATATAGAAACTTTACCTTTTGGTGGTTTTTCTATTCATTCTACCTCTTGTGGGGTTTCCTTTTTCTTAGAAAAAACCTTTGAAAATACTTTTAAACCTTACTTTAGCTTAGATTTTATTTCTGCAGGAAAAAATTTCTCAATTGATTCCCTTAAAAACTTAACTGAAGAAAAAAGATATGCTTTGGAAGAATATTATATAGCTAACAATATATCTAAAATCTTTGAAAAAATACCAAAAACTTTAAAAGATAAAGAGAATTTTTTAGAAGAAATCGCAAAAGTAGGACATAAACTTAATTGGGATTATGTAATTGAAACCTATCTTATACCACAAATTAAAAATTTATCATAAGGAATATTTTAGGGAGTAAGATATTCAACAGGGCTATATTTTTCTTCCCATTTTTTGTAAAATTCTTGATGTATCCTTTTAATAATTTCTTCATACTCTTTATGACCTATTTTAGCTCCTTTTATTCCTCCTTTAAGACTTATTTCTGAGATATAAGGTCCTTTATCCCCAATATAAATTAAATCTAAATGGGCATAAGGAAATTTCCCTCTTTTCATAACTTTTTTACAAAATTCTATTTCTTTTTTATTTAATTCATAAGAATTTGCCTTTCCTCCCATAAATAAGTTTTTTCTAAAATTATAGGGATTTACTCTTTCATAAGCTTCTATATAATATTCTCCTAAGATCACAACCCTTATATCTTTTACATTTTCAAAAAAGGGTTGTAATACAAAGGGATAAGGTAAAACTGGACTCCCTGCAATATTAAAAATCTCTTCCAAAGAATTCCAGAGTCTTACTCCTAATCCACAATTTGCTCTATCATCTTTTGTGACAAATTTTTTAAAGGTATTTTCTAATTTAGACAATTCTGAAATAGCTGAAAGTAATGTAGTTTTATCACGAATGGCAAAGGTATGAGGAAGAATAAAATTTTTTAAAATTTCTGCTTGTAAAGTTTTAGAAGTACTTAAAACTTGAGATAAAAAAGAAGGAAAAGCTTCTACCTTTCTATTTAATAAATCTATTATTAATCCTATTTCTTCTTTTCTTAAAGGTAATCTTATCCCTATAAGATCTCCTTCTTTAAGTTCTTGAAAATATTTTTTAAAAGCTTGATAACTGAGAACTATATAATAGGGACGCAAATCTATCTACCAGTTTTATTATCTTTTAGTCTTGTAAGATCTGCATTACATATTCCGCAAAAGAATTTTATAGGTCCTAAAATTTCTAATTCTTCTTCTACAGGCTCTAAAGTGCCATCTGGATTTTGAATATAAGTAATAAAAATAGTTGCATTTTCTATTACTTCATAAAAATCCTCACTATTATTACAATAGGGGCAAACTATTTTTTCCTTATATTCTATACTAAAGGGTTTTTTAATTTTTATTTTATGTGTTCTTATTGAGGAAACAGTCTTTTCTGCCATATTAAAACTTCCTCCCTCAAAATTATTCCTTTTTCTCTAAGGTTCCTATAATTTTTTTTATCTCATTATACATTTTATCTTTTTCAGATAAAAAAGAAAGGGCTTTTTTATAATGAAAATAAGCTGTCTTATAATCTCCTTTTAATTCAAAATATTTTCCAAAATAAAAATGGGCTTCTCCATCTTTATTAATTTTGGAACAAACCCTTCCAAAATAAAAATAAAAGTAAGGATCATTTTCTAATATCTTTTCTTCTTTTAATTTATTAAAAATTTCGTAAGCCTGAAAAGGTTGAAAAGTTTCTGCTAATGCCCTTGCTTTTAGATATTGCTGTTTTAAGTAAACTATTTTTTCAAAGGTTTTATCATTTCCTATTAAGTTTTCAATCTTATCAAGAATAGCCAACGCACTCTGATACTCTCCTGAATTAAAATGTATTTCAGCAAGATCTAATAAAAAATATGGTTTAGATGGAAGTTCCTTTAAAGCTTCTTCCATTTCAGAAATTCCCTCTTTAAAAAATCTTTGTTGTGCTAAAGAAAGGGCTAAGGAATATCTAAGCCAAGGATCTTCCTTAGTTTTTAATTCTTCTCTATATCTTAATACTAAATCTGCAGGATCCTTAGACATTATATTGGCTTTAATAGCTAATCTTTTAAAATAATAGGGGTCTGAACTTATAATGGCAGAAGAATAATTAGAAGATCCATATTTATTAGCTAAATCAATTAAATAACTCATCCTTTCTTGAGGTAAAGGATGGGTAAGTAAGTATCTATAACTAAGTTCTATAGCTAAATTACTTTTTTGAGAAAGTTTTTCCATTATTTTAACCATTCCCCAGGGATTATATTGAGCTTTGGTTAAAATTTGAAATCCTGTTCTATCGGCTTCCTCTTCATCAGCTCTGCTATAAGACAAAAGTTTAGTTTCTGCAAGGGCTGAAGAAGTAATACTTACAGCTTCTCCAGCTTTACCTCCACCTAATAAAATTGCAGCTAAGGTCGCAGCTGTAATTGCTATTTGCATTTTTTTTATATCTTCCAATCTTCTTGCTATGTGTCTACATATATTATGTGCCATTTCATGAGCCATTATTCCAGCAAGTTCATCTTCTGATTCTATACTTTCAAAAATACCAGAGTTAAGAAAAATATATCCTCCAGGAACAGAAAAAGCATTAAAAGAATCCTCTTTTATAAGGTAAAATCTAAAATTAAAGGGAGAAAATTCTAATCCCCTTTTAGTTAATAAATTTCCTATACTATTTATATAGGCTACTAATTCCATATCTTGAATAAACTCAACCTTTGAGGATAGTTCTTGAAGAACCTGTTTCCCTATTTTTTCTTCTTCAGGAAGGGTTATTAAGGCGTAGCTTAATTGATTAGTTAAAAGTAAAAAAGTGAGAAAATAAAGAAAAACTTTTAATAATAAATTTTTCAATTTGTGAAATATTTTTTAAATTTTTTAAAATTTTTTATTTTTTGGCGGAAGCGTGTGGGAATTGAACCCACCCACCCCCTTTTATTTGGGGTGCACCGGGTTTGAAGCCCGGGAGGGACACCAGCCCCCTTACGCTTCCAATTATAAAAGGGGCTATTGGGATACCTGTGGCACCCGGAGAGCCTGGCTACCGTTGCTCCCTTTCAGGCCTGGCGGGGTTCACCAGGATCCGTCGCACAGGTCCCAATAGCCTTATTTAAAATTATAATACCTTTTTAGCTTTTTTCAAAAATTTACCAATAAGCGCTCTCAAGCAATATCCCAAAATCTTTTATATCTAAATTAATTCCATAAATAAGAGGATTATCAAGCTGTCCATAAAATACTTTTCTATATTCTTCGGCAATAAAACCATGTCTTATAAAGATTAAGTTTTGACAAAAACTGCTTATTAAATTCATGAAAAATCACCAATTAAAGTTTCCTCTTTTCGATAAACTTGCCCAGTAAAATGAGCAATTAATCTTTTGCTTTCCTTTTCAAAAACCTTTACTTCATAAAGTCCTGTTCTTTTAGTAAGACTTAATTCTTTAGCCTCAGCATAAAGATATTCTCCTTCCTTTGCAGAAGAAGAAAAATAGATAGTTGATGAAATAGCTAAAGCCAATTTTCCATGAGAGTTTGAAGCAATAGCAAAAGCAAAATCTGCAAAAGAAAAAATAGCACCTCCTTGACACACCTTAGCTGCATTAAGCATATCTTCTCTTATCTTCATACCTATTAAGGCATAGCCTAAGTCTACTTCTATTAAATCTACATTTAGCCAAACAGCAACTTTATCTTTCTCCCTCATAAATTTAGCAATCTTCCAAACCTTTTCCTTCTCCTGACCTTTCATTTTATCCTCCAAAGTTTTTGGCCACTTTTCAAAATTACTTTTAAAGGGAAACTATTTTTATTTTTTTAAATTTCTTAAATTTTTTAAGCTTAGCTGGGTCCTCTAAAAGTCTACCTATTATATTAACTTCACTTGCAGGAACTGGATTTTCATCTACTGAAGCTGGGGTAGGACCAAAAAAGATAGCCATTGCTTTCCCAGGAGGCCAATATCCAATATCTCCTGCTTTAACTTTAAGGGTGGCTGTTTCATCAAGAGGATATTCTAAAGGGATAGAAAAATAAAATTCATCTCCCCAAGTATTTAGATTTGCTTCAATAGGCAAAATATTATAAATAGCTTTTGCACAATCTGTATCAAAAAGTTCTGCTAAAACCTCCTCTTTTTCATCAAAAATAAGCTTTATTCTCATTTTTATTCCTCCTATTTAGCAAAACTTTGTCTAAATCTTAATGCTGAAAAGATTAAAAGAAGAATTCCAATTAATATAATTCCTAAAATATCTTTCCATACATATTCTAAGTTATTTCCTTTTAATAAAACTCCATATCCAAAGTCTAAGAAATATCTCATAGGGGAAAGAAGACTAATATATTTAATAACTGGATGCATTGCTTCAGGAGGGCTCCATGCACCTGAAATCATAAGCATAGGAACAAGAATTGCAAATATTACCATCATAGCTTGAGGAAGATTATTAACCATTGTTGCAATAGCAATACCAATAGAGGCCATACTGAAAACATAAATACAGGTTACTGCAAAAAATAAAAATATATTACCTCTCACAGGGACTCCAAAAACACCTTTAACCATTATAGAAAGACTAATAAGGGATAAAATACTAATCACTATTATAGTAGGAATAATTTTAGCCAGAAAAACTTCCCAGCTTTTAACTGGTGTTATAAGAAGTTGTTCAATTGTCCCATATTCCTTTTCTCTTATAAGGGCTGCAGCAGTAATAAGAAGAGAGGTCATGGTTATCATATTAAAAAGCTCTAAAAGACTCATAAACCAAGTACTAAGAACATTGGGATTAAAAAGAACCCTAAGTTTTTCTTCAGTCATAGGAATTGAGTAATTTTTTTTATAAAGATCATATTCCAAAATTTCTAAAGAATAATTGTAAGTAATGTCTGAAATATAAGAAATTGCCATAGTTGAGGTCATAGACATGGTTCCATCAATTATAACCTGAATTTTTGCCTTTCCTTTTTTAAGTTTTCTTTCAAAATCAGGAGGAATAATTATTGCCATAGAGGCTTTACCTCTGTCAAGCCATTCAATTAGCTCTTTGTCAGAATTAACAAATCCAAGAATTTTAAAATAGGGAAGCCTTATTTTGGCTATAAATTCTCTGCTTGCTCTGCTGTTACTTTGGTCTTGGATAATAACTGGAAACCTTTTAACCTCTAAGCTTATTCCTCTTCCTCCTGTATAAACAACTACAGTAAAGGCATAAATTAAAATGAAAATCAAAACCCTATCTCTAAAAAACTGTAAAAACTCCTTTTTAAGAAGAGAAAATAATCTCATAAATTTTTAAAGTTTCTTTTTAAATTTAAGTATAGTGGTAGAGTAAACTATAAGGGCATAAAGGAAAAGACTAAATAAATTTTCTAAAAAGTAGGTTCCTGGAAGACCTTTTAAATAAATTCCTCTTACTACCCCTAAAAAATAGGTAGCAGGAATAAATCTACTTATAATTCTTCCGCTAAGTTCCATACTACTAACAGGATAAAGAAATCCTGAATAAAGGTAGGTAGGAATAACTGTAGTGATAAAGGCAATTAACATAGCAGTAATCTGGGTTTTAGTAAAGGTTGAAATTAAAAGCCCCACTCCTACAGTACAAAAAAGATAAAGTAAACTTGCTAAGGATAAAACTAAAAAACTTCCTATAAATTTAGCCTTAAAAATAAAAACTGTTATAAAAAAAAGCATAAGATAAGTTATAAAAGAAACAAATACATAAGGAAGAGCTTTACCAAAAATAATTTCCCATGGTCTTGCAGGTGAAGTATAATAATTAAAAATACTTCCAAATTCTCTTTCTCTAACTACAACAAGTGAGGTAAGAAAAACAGGATAAAAACAAAGTGTAGTAACTAACATACCTGGCATAATAAAATTTTTACTTTCCAATGCTGGATTATACCAAGCTCTTACCTCAACCTCTACAGGAAATTTTAAAGTCTTATACTTTTCAAGCAATTTTTGATTAAACATAGTATTTATGGCAGTAACATATCCTTTAACAACTTCTGCTCTACTTGGATAGGTTCCATCTATTAAAATCTGAACCTCTACTCTTTCTCCTTTATAGAGTTTTCTTGAAAAATCCTGAGGTATAACAATTAAAGCTCTTATTTCTCCCAAGTTTATAAGATGTTCTGCAGTTTTATAGTCTTCTACAAAAGCATAAATTTCAAAATATTCGTTGTTAATAAATCTATCTACATATTCTCTGCTTAATCTGCTTTTATCGTAATCAAGAAAGGCTACAGGTAAATGTTTTACATCAAGAATTAATCCATATCCTAAAAGAAACATTACCAACATAGGTACTATAAATACAAATGTAAGATAAAGTTTATCTTTTATAAGCTCTTTAAATTCTTTCTTAACAATTCCTAAAAGTCTTTTAAACATAGTTTTCTGGATTTTCTTCTAAATCTTTCTTTATAAAATCTATAAAAGTTTCTTGTAAAGATGGCAAAGTTTGAGAAATTTCTATTTTAAATTTCCCTTCTTCAGTTAAAACCTCTTCTATCTTTTCTTTATCTTTTTCTGGAGAAAAGGTTCTTAATAAAATTTTATTCCCATAAAGAGATAAATTGGGAAAACCGCTCTTAAGCTTTTTAAAAACTTCTCTAAATTCTGAGGTCCTTATTTGTAAAAGTTTTCCTGAAATCTTTTCTGAAGTTATTTTAAGTTCTTCAGGTGTTCCAAGGGCGATAAGTCTTCCTTTATTCATAAGTCCAATCCTGTCACAATTTTCTGCTTCATCCATATAGTGAGTTGAAAGAATTACTGTTATCCCTTCTTCTCTTGAGAGAAAATATATCATCTCCCAAAAAGACCTTCTTGCAACTGGGTCAACTCCTGAGGTAGGTTCATCTAAAAATACTATTAAGGGTTTGTGTAAAACTGCACAAGAAAGGGCTAACCTTTGTTTTATCCCAAAGGGAATATCTTTAACTAATCTTCCTTCCCAGCCTAATAAACCAAGCTTTTCTAAAAGTTCTCCAAAATTTTCATTTTTTACTCCATACAGTCCTGCATAAAGTTTAATATTTTCTAAAACAGTTAAATCTTTGTAAAGGGAGAATTTTTGAGACATATATCCTATTAATCTCCAGACCTTCACCTTTTCTTTTTCTACATTATTTCCTGAAATAAAAATCTCACCTTCTGAGGGAGGAAGAAGTCCGCACATCATTTTTATAAGGGTTGTTTTACCTGCTCCATTTGGACCAAGGAGCCCCAAAATTTCCCCTTTTTTTACTTCTAAACTTACTCTGTCAACTGCCCTAAATTTTCCAAAAAGTTTGCTTACTCTATTACAAATAAGGATATTAGTTTCTTTTTCAGAAAAGGATGAACTTTTTTTCAGAAAGGGCTTAGGTCTTTCTCCAGAAATAGCGGATATAAATGCACCTTCTAAATCGGGTATGTTTTCAGGTTTATCTTGAAGAAGAAGCTTCCCCTTATGAATAAGCGCAATTCTATTACATCTTTCTGCTTCATCCATATAAGCGGTAGTCAAAAGAACAGTTATTTCTCTTTCCTGAACCAAGGTATGAATAATCTCCCAAAAATCCTGTCTTGATAATGGGTCAACACCTGTAGTAGGTTCATCAAGAAGTATCACCTCAGGAAGATGAAGAAGGGTACATATAAGGGCAAGCTTTTGTCTCATACCTCCTGAAAGGGCTTTTGCAGGTCTTGAAAGAAAAGGTTTTAGTCTTGTTATCTCAAGAAGTATTTCTTTATTTTTTTGAAAGGTATCTTCAGAGATAAGTCTTAAATCTTTAAAAAATTTTATATTTTCTTCTACTGTAAGGTTGTCATAAAGATTAAGCCCAAGCCCTTGAGGCATATATCCAATAAGTTTTTTTATTTTTTCAGGTTCTTTAACCACATTAATTCCATTTATATAAGCCTCCCCCGAAGAAGGCTCTAAAACTCCTGCCAAAATATGTATAAGGGTTGTTTTACCTGCTCCATCAGGACCGATAAGCCCAAAAACTTCACCTTTTTCTACTTCAAAAGAAACCTCTTCTACAGCTTTTAATTTTCCGTAGACTTTTGATAAATTTTTAACCGTGATAACAGGAGAACCTAAGGTCTTATCCATTCTGCTTTAGGATCAATTTTTATCACCACATCTGCAGGCATACCTGGTTTAAGAAGTTCTTCTTTATTATCTACAAAGACCTCAGCACCAAAAACAAGCTTTACTCTTTCTTCTTTAGTTTCCACATTTTTAGGTGTAAATTCAGCTTGTTCATAAATTCTGGTAATTGTACCATTAAAATAGCGATCTTTATAAGCATCTACATATATCCTTGCTATTTGACCTAATTTAATTTTACCAAGATCAGGTTCAGGTATGTAAACTTTTACATAAAGTTTTTGAAGATCAACCATGGTATAAATCGTTTGCCCTGGATTTACTATTTCTCCTTCTTCTGCAGGTCTTGATAAAATAACCCCATGAGAGGGTGCATAAATTTTTGTCTCTTTATAAATAACCTCTACCTCTTTTAATTTTTGTAAAGCTGATTTATATTTTGCTTCGGTTTGGGCAATAAATCTCTCATTAACTCTAAATTCAGCAAGAGCTGATTTATAATTAAGTTCTGCTAATTCTAAATCTCTTTTAGAAATTACCCCCTCTTTATACAATTTTTCAAATCTTTCTAAATCTCTTTTAGCTTGTTCTAATTTAACTCTTGATTTTAAAAGATAACTTTCTGCAAGAAGTTTGTTTTGATAAGTTGCTTCGACCTCTTCTTTAGCACTTTTGAATTGAGCCAAAAATTCATCTGGACGAAGTTCAGCAAGTATTTCTCCTGCTTTAACTCTGTCACTTTCTCTTTTATAAAGTTTTATAATCCTACCCTGAACCTTAGAGGATATGCTTATTTCTTTACCTTCAATTCTCCCATGTAAAATAAGAACCCCTTTGGGAAGCTTTTTGTATTTTAGAAAATAAAAATATCCAGCTCCTAAGAGAATTAACCATAATAAAGCTACAATAAAAATTTTCTTTACATTTATTCTAAATAAGCCAGCTGGTTGCATATCTTAAAAGCTCCTTAAGTGGTTTAAGAATTTTTGCTTCTATTCTTTCAGCTCTTTCTGAAAAAGTTATTTTTTCTGGAAGATCTTTTAATCCCAGAAAAGTTAGAATCAAATTAGCTACACCCTCTTGAAGATTAACTGCATTATAACCCCCTTCCAAAGTAAAAAGGGTTCTTCCTTGACAAGTCTTTTCTGCAATATTTTTTAAAATTAAGGTTAATATGGGAATTCCAAAGTGTGGAGTAACTTCCATATTCCCTAAAGGATCTCCCTCACAAAAATCAAATCCTGCTGAAACCATAATAATTTCTGGCTTAAATTGCAAAGCTATAGGTTCTAAAAATTCTTTAAAGATATAAATGTATTCCTCATCTCCACAATAAGCAGGAAGAGGAACATTTAAAGTAAAGCCTATTCCTTTACCTTCACCGATTTCAGAATAATGTCCTGTTCCAGGATAATAGGGATATTGATGAACTGAAAAATAAAGAACTTCAGGATCAGAATAAAAACTTTTTTGCGTCCCATTTCCATGATGTAAATCCCAATCTATAATCAAAATTTTTTTAAGTCCATAGTAATTTTTGGCATAATAGGCTGCTATAGCAATATTGTTAAATAAACAAAAACCCATAGCACGGTCTTTCTCTGCATGATGACCAGGAGGTCTAACAAGAGAAAAGGCTCCTTTATAGCCCTCTTCAAAAAGTAGTTTTAAAGCTGTTTTTTGTGCTCCTACTGCTTTTAAGGCTGAAAAAAAGGAATATTCATTGGTAGCTGTATCAGGATCAAGTTGAGTATAAGGCTTTCCTTTAGTATGCTCAATTAAATTATAAAGACATTCACTATGATTCCATAAAATTTCTCCCTTTTTTGCTGTATCAGGAGGAAAAACTTCAATATAAGGAGCTATATCTTCTTTTTGTAGCCTTTCCCAAATAGCTTCAACTCTTTGAGGAGATTCAGGATGAAAAGTTCCCGGATTGTGTTTTAAAAATATCTCATCATAAATTACTGCAAATTTTTTCATTATTTTACTCCTTATGATAGGGGATACCTTTTATAATGGTAAAACTTCTGTAAAGCGCTTCAACTAAAACTAAAAGAGCTATTTCATGATTTAAAGTTAGAGAGGAAATATTCCAAATCTCTTTAGCATCCTTTTTTAATTCTTCAGATAATCCCTCTGGTCCACCTATAACAAAAGTAATAAAGGCTTGATTTTGCATTAATTTTTCTAATTTTTTAGCTAACTCAAAACTTTTAAATGCCTTTCCTCTCTCATCAAGAACTATCAAATATTCTTTATCTGAAATATGTCTTTTTAATACTTCTCCTTCTTTTTTTATTCTCATATTTTCTTCAGATTCTTTAATTTTTACCTTTGGAAATAGAGCAGAAATATTAACAAATTTTTCTAACTTATTTAGATAATACTCTAATCCTTCTTTAACAAAGTTAAATTTTATTGGACCTGGCATTAAAATTTTTATTTTCTGAAGCATTTTTAATACTACTTTTCTATTCCATAACCTCCTAATCCTTTTAATTGAAAAAGAAAATAAAATTTTGTATCTTTCGGAGTAACAGAAAATCCTAAACTAAGTGTATAGCAGTCATGTAAATAAGTTCCTAAAAGTTTCATTTCTGTAGTTTCATCTCTTATAAGATTTCTGCTTATATAAAATTCTGCTAAGATGTGATTTAAAATTGTAGATTTTAAATCAAGGGTAAGTTGTTTTGTATTCCATGCGGAATCTTCTTGATAAATTAAATCTATATAATCAAGATATATGTCCCTTAAGCTTAAACTAAGAGAGTGTTTTTTAAATCCAAGTCCATAAAAATTATAAGCTGTATCGTATCTTGCATAAATAAAGGGACTATAATTAAGCAAAACTTGTAAGTATATATCAGAAAAGGGTTTTTCTTCAGGCTTTGTAGCCGTAGCTGAGCGCTCTCCCTTTACAAAATCATATTGCTGATAGGCTCTGATTACTAAAAAATTTCTATGAGAAGGTAAACTAAAATATTGCCAAAGTCCATATTCTAAGGTGTGAGTTTTATTACTAATTAGGTCTTCGTAGTCAAATTGGGGGATGTTAGTTTCACTCGGTTTAGAACGATAAAAATAAGTAGCATAAGGCTTGAGGGTATGTAAAAATCTTAAATTTTTATCAAAAATAGTTAAAAAATCATAATATTTAGAAAGTAAAACGTAAGAATCTACTGAAAATTCATAATAATTTCGGTTTATACTACTATCTTCAAAACCCCCTTTTTCTCTTAGGTTATAAAAACTAAAATTATAATTAAAGCTTGCAGAATTAAAAAACATACCAATTTTAAAAGGATAGGTAATACCCACTTTGGTATCAATTTTGTCTCCGTAATAACCTTCTTTTCTGTAAGTATAAAGATATTTTAAAGATGCTTCAGGAAATAAGATATTTAAAATACTTGTAGGTAAAAAGTTAAATTTTAAGTTAAAAAGGGGCTGTAAAATGGTATCACTATCAATTGCTCCATGATAATCTAAATAGGTATTTTCGAGTCTTGCATACAAACTATTTCTATAATATTGAATCCAAAATTTTGAAGTTCTATATTCCTGTGCTTTATCTTCTATATCTCTATTAAATCTTCCTAAAATTTGTGTCCTTGTGTTTGAATAACCCCCTTCTCCTACATCAAATTCTTCTAAAAATCCTCTCTCTGATAGCACATCAAAATCTAAATGGGCATCTAAATTAGGTTTCATTCCGTAATCTATTTTCCCAACAACCCACCATTTATTTTTTTCTGGTTTTTCTTCAATAGCATATCCTTCCTTTGCTATATCCTTTAGGTATCTAATTTTTATTAGCCCTTGAAATTCTTTTTCAAATTTAAATTGGTTTTCTATATCCATTAACATTCCTCTTTTAGTAAGATAAAAGGGAGATATAGTAAAATCTATTTGATCTGTAAGAGCCCAAAAAAAGGGTATCTGTATCCCAAATCCCAATCTACTTCCTTGCGATAATTTTGGAGTTAAAAATCCAGTTTTTCTGGGAACAGTTATAGGTAAATTAACCTTAGGAATATAGGCAATCTTAGGAAAATATCCTATAGGAACATTTTTAATTTTAAATTTAGTTACTTCTCCACTGCTTATACCTTCTGGTGTTAATAAAAAATTGTCAACTTCTAAACTCCAAGGGGGGAAATCTTTTTCGTTTTCACAATCAAACTCACAAGTAGTAATAAGAGCTTTTTTAGCAAAATATTCATTTAAAGCATTTTTATGAAAATCTATAGCTTTTATTCTTATTTGTTCCTTTTTTAAAAAAATAAAAACTTTATCCGCCCAAATTTCCTCATTTCTTAAATCTAAAAATCCCTTATTTCCTTCAGTAGTTGCATTTTTTTGAAAATCAAAAATCTTAAAATTTTCCAAAATTAAATACTCAGTTTCAACTTCATATTTAGCAGTTTGAGCCCAGATTAAAAATTCTTTACTATTTATAACTACATCTCCTTTTGCAATGACAATTTCTGGTTTATGGAAAACCTCTATCTTTTGAGCTGTAATTTCAAAATGTTTTTTATAAGCTGAAAAACAAGAAGATGCCGTAAAAGAAAGGGAAAAAATAATAATTATAATAAAATTCCATAAATAAAGCATTCACTTATTTTTAAAAAATTATTCTTCCTCTTCTTCACCTTCTAAAATCTCTTCTACTTCCTCTTCTCCAGCTGAAAGTTCTTCTTCTTGTTCTTCATCTTTCATAAGAAGCATAGTCAAAAACTCTCCTACATGAGTCTTTTCTTCTCTTGCTATGTCAAGAAAAACAGCTTTTAAATTTTCATCCTCAGTCATAGCTGCCAGTTGTTCATAAAGATTAATAGCATCAAGTTCTGCAATAATAGCTACTCTAAGGATCTGTTTCTCAAGATCTTCATCCTCAATTTTTGTAAGATCAAAGGGAATTTTGGAAAGCATATCTTCCTCCTTTAAAGTTTTTGAAATTTTATTGTAGCCTATAGAAACCTAATTTTCAAGTAAAAATTTTAATTAAACTTTTATTAATAGACCACTTTTAAACGGATCCCTTCAAGGGTTTCTAATAATAAAGATAAATGTTCATAAGAAGGATCTATTTTATATCCATTTATTTCAAAACATACTAAAGAATCTGGATATTTCAAATAAAGTTGGATAGGTAAGCCTAATTCTAAATTTTCTTCTTTTATTAAAAAATTCTTTAAATATTCTAAATTTTCTTCTTCAATACTTTCAGAAGAAAAAAGAATATTTAACCTTCCATTTTTAAAAAATCTTAAATCCTTTAATTCTGCCAAATCTTCTATTAAAAGAACTTTATTTTCTTCTTCTTTATCTACTTCCCCTTTAAACCAAAGCATTGCCCCTTCTTTTAAAAGGTGTATGTACTGATTATATAGATCGGGGAAAACAAGAGCTTTTAAGGCTGATTTTTCATCTTCTATTTTTATAATAGCCATTTTTTCATCATTTTTTGTGCTTTTTATTTTTATTTCTGAGATAACTCCAGCTACAACAACTTTTGTTCCTTCCTCAATTTCTTTTATCTTTTCCACATAATAAGAAGAAAAAACATTAATCCATTTTCTAAATCTTCTCATAGGATGATCGGTAAGATAAAAGCCTAAAGCAGATTTTTCAAAGTTTAATTTTTCATCTAAACCCCAGGGAGGAATTTCTTCCAAATTAAAAGCTTTATCTAAGCTTAGTAGTGCTGTTTGCTTAAAGAGGTTAGAAAATTTAGCTTGGTTTGAAATAGAAAGAACTGAGGAAAGATTGTGCATAAGCTTAGCTCTATTCGGTTCTAAACTGTCAAAAGCACCTGCTTTAATCAAAGCTTCTATGGTCTTTCTATTTACTTTTTTGGTATCCACTTTATTACAAAAATCTATGAAAGACTCATAAGGTCTTTTCCTTAAAATTTCATTTACAGCTTCTTCTCCTACATTTTTTATAGCATAAAGTCCTATCCTAATAGCTGATCCTTCCACTGTAAATCCTGCTTCACTTTTATTTATGTCTGGTGGTAAAATTTTTATCCCCATCTCATTAGCTAAAGCTATATATTTACTAACCTCTTCGCTTTTATTAGCGGAATAGGTAAGAATTCCTGCAATAAAATATACAGGATAATGTGCTTTTAAATAGGCAGTTTGATAAGATATAAGAGCATAGGCTGCTGAATGACTTTTATTAAATCCATAATCTGCAAATTTTTCAATTAAATCAAATACCTTTTCAGCTACTTCAAGAGGTATATTTCTCTCAACAGAGCGAGAAATAAACTCCTTTTTTAAGCTTTCCATAAGTTCTTTTTCTTTTTTACCTATAGCCCTTCTTAGTAAATCTGCCTCTCCTAAGGTATAACCTGCAAATGCTCTTGCTATCTCCATTACCTGTTCTTGATAAACTATTATTCCGTAAGTCTCTTTTAAAATAGGTTCTAAAAGGGGATGTAAATATTCTGGATTCCTTTTACCGTGTTTTGTTTCTATATATTGATCGACTAACCCTCCTTCTAAGGGACCTGGTCTATATAAAGCTAATACTGCTATTAGGTCATTAAACTCTGTAGGTTTAAGTCTTTTTAATAGTTCTTTCATTCCGTCTGATTCTAATTGAAATACTCCATCAGTTTCTCCTTTTCTTAAAAGCTCATAAGTTTTTTCATCATCCAAAGGGATATCATCAATATTTATTTTTATACCCTCATATCTTTCTATAAGTTTTAAGGTATGATCAATGATGGTGAGGGTTTTCAGCCCTAAAAAATCAAATTTTATTAAACCTACAGTTTCGCAAGCTTTCATATCAAATTGAACAAGTATTTCTCCCTCCTCTCCCTTCATTAAAGGGGCAACTTCTGTAATTGGTCTCCCTGCTATAACAACTCCTGCTGCATGTTGGCTTACATGTCTTGGTAATTTTTCAAGTTTTTTGGCAAGTTCAAAAAGCTTTTTTATTTTTTCAGATCTTTTAATCAATTCTTTAAATTCTTCTCTTTGTAATTCCTTTTCTAAGGTCACATTTATTCCAGGACTTATCATCTTTGCTATAGGGTCTATTTCCTTGGGTTTAAATCCAAGAGCTCTTCCTACATCTCTTACTACCTGCCTTGCTTTAAGTTGACCAAAGGTTGCAATTTTAGCAATATAATCTTTTCCATAATTATTAGCTACATATTCTATAACTTCATCCCTTCTCTCCATACAAAAATCTACATCTATATCAGGGAGACTTGGTCTTTCCTTATTTAAAAATCTTTCAAAAAGAAGCCCCCATCTTAAGGGATCTAAATTTGTAATTCCAAGAGCATAAGATGTAAGTGCACCTGCAGCAGAACCTCTTCCTGGACCAACAGGAATTCCACGAGATTTTGCCCAATTAATAAAATCTGCCACAATTAAAAAATAACTTGTATATCCTTTCTCAATTATAGTATCTATCTCATACTCTAATCTTTCCCAATATTTTTTTTCATCTTCCACAAGTTGTCCTTTGGCTTTAAGTTCCTTGAGTCTTTTTTCTAATCCCGCTCTTGCCTTCTTAATAAAAAAGCTTTCTACAGTTTCACCTTCTGGAATTCTTGCCTTGGGAAATAAAATTTCATCAGTTTTAATTTCTAAATCTATCTTTTCAAAAATCTCCATAGAATTAGTAATAGCTTCTAAAGGATAATTCTTAAACCTTTCTTTCATTTCTTCAGCACTTGCAAAGTAAAGTTTATCAGTATTGAATCTGAATCTATCAGGATCAGAAAGTTTATGTCCTGTTTGAATACATAAAAGAACTTCATGAGCAAGGGCATCCTCTTTATCTAAGTAATGACAATCTGCAGTGGCAACAATTTTAATTTCCAATTTTTTAGCTATCTCTAAAATACCTTCGTTAACTTTGTCTTGTTCTGGTAAATCGTTTTTTTGAAGTTCTAAATAAAAGTCATCTTTAAATAAATCTTTATACCATTTGGCTACTTCTATAGCCTTATTTAAATTTCCTACTAAAAGAAGTCTTGGAATTTCCCCTTCCAAACAGGCACTCATTGCTATAAGTCCTTGATGATAGAGCTTAAGAACTTCTTTATCTATGCGAGGTCTATAGTAAAATCCTTCTAAATAGGCAATTGAAGCTAATTTTAAAAGATTTTGATAACCTTCTTTATTTTTAGCAAGCAAAACTAAATGTGTTCCTGCTTCTCCTCTTTTTGATGCTTTTTTTTCAAAACGGGACCCCTCAGCTACATAAAATTCGCAACCTATAATAGGTTTAAGACCTGCCTCTTTTAATTTAGTATAAAAATGGATAATTCCATATAGAGTCCCATGATCAGTAATAGCACATCCTGGCATTTTATATTCTATAAGTCTTTTGGTAAGATCTTCTATTCTTATAGCTCCATCAAGAAGACTCCATTCTGTATGAAGGTGAAGATGAACAAAATCAGACATAAGAAAAAAACACCCCCTTGAATTATCAATCTAAGATAACCAGATTATCTCTATGAATAACCTCTTTATTTATCTTTTCTTCAAAAATTCTTAAATTGATAAGCTCTTGAGCTGAAAAATTAGTTAAACCCTTAGCTAAGGGTTTTCCTTTAAGATTAACACATTCTACACAAGCACCTTGGGAGAAATTACCTTCCACACTTATAATTCCTCCAATTAAAAGGCTTTTACCATTTTCTAAAATTGCTCTTTCTGCTCCCTGATCAATATAAATTTTACCTTCTGGTTTTATATAATATTTTATCCAAAGTTTTCTCATATTAAGTTTTCTTTCTTTTGCCCAAAATATAGTTCCTATATCTTCTCCACTCCAAAACTTTTCTATAACAAGAGGCATTCTTCCTGGAAGAATAACCATCGGTATCCCCATAGAATTTACCATTTGAGCAGAAAGAAGTTTAGAATACATACCTCCTCTTCCTAATCTTCCTGGATTCTTTCCTGCCATATTCATTATTTCTGGAGTTATCTCTTCAACCTCACTAATTCTTTCAGCTTGAGGATTAATTCTCGGATCTTCTTTATAGAGTGAGTCTACATCAGATAAAACAATTAAAATATCAGCTTCTATAGTTCCTGCTACTAATGCTGATAAAATATCATTATCGCTAAATCTTATTCCTTCTGTGGTAACTGTATCATTTTCATTTACAATAGGAATAATCTTCCAATTTAAAAGTGTTTCTAAAGTTTTTTTAGCATTTAAATATCTTTCTCTTTGGGATAAATCTTCATTAGTTAATAGAACTTGAGAAACTTGAATTCCATATTGCTGAAACATCCTTTCATAAGCTTGAATTAGGGCTGCCTGACCGACTGCAGCTAAGGCTTGCTTTTCTGTTAATGAAATGGGTTTTTTATGATATTTTAATTTAGCCCTTCCACAAGCAATAGCTCCAGATGAAACTAAAACTACCTTACAACCTGATTTACAAAGCCTATTTATTTCATAAGCTAAATTATGAAGAACTTGATAATCAAGTCCTTCGTCTTCTTTTGTAATTACAGCACTTCCAACTTTTAAAACAACTTTTTTTACTTTGTTTAATACTTTTTGAATTTTTTCTTTTCTTCCCATACTAAATTAATTATATCTATTCTTTCTTTATTGTTTCAAGTCTCCTCCATAAGGCATAAATAAGTTCATGAATGCCCTGTCCTGTTATAGCAGAAATTGGATATATTCTATTTTGATCCCTTTTTTCAAAAAGTTCAACTATACCTCTAATTTTTTCAGAATCAGGCATTAGATCTATCTTGTTTAAAGCTATTAAATATTCCTTTTTTAAAAGCTCTGGATTAAATTGTTTTAACTCTTCTTTTAAGATTTCATAATCTTTTATTACCTCTTTTCCTTTAGAGATATCAAGCATATATAAAATTATTCTTGTTCTTTCTATATGTCTTAAAAATTCGTGTCCCAATCCTATTCCTTTATGAGCTCCTTCTATCAATCCTGGTATATCTGCTACAATAAAGGTATTTCCATCATAAAGTCTAACAACTCCTAAGTTTGGTTCAAGGGTTGTAAAAGGATAATCAGCTATTTTAGGCTTAGCAGATGAGATCTTACTAAGTAAGGTTGATTTTCCTACATTAGGAAATCCAACTAAACCTACATCAGCAATAAGCTTTAATTCTAAAACAAGCCATCTTTCCTCTCCTTTTGTTCCTGGTTCTGCAACTCTGGGTGCCTGCCTTGTTGGTGTTGCAAAATGTGCATTACCTCTACCTCCCTTACCTCCACGAGCAACTACCAAAGTTTGACCAGATTCTGTTAAATCACCAAGTATTTCTCCTGTTTCTAAATCTTTAACTACTGTTCCTACAGGAACTCTTAATATTAAATCTTCTCCATCTTTCCCCTTCATTTTTTTGCCTCTTCCGGGTTTCCCATTCTCCGCATGAAAATGGACTTGGTAATGAAAATCGTAAAGGGTATGAACTTGAGGATCTGCAACTAAAATAACATCTCCCCCATCCCCTCCATCTCCTCCATCAGGCCCGCCCTTAGGAACATATTTTTCTCTTCTAAAACTTATACAACCTTTCCCTCCATCTCCAGCCTTTACATGAATTTTTACCTGATCTACAAATCTTGCCATATTTAGCTTTTTTTTCTTTCATCTTTATACTTAAAATATTTCTCAAATAATTTAATTAAACCTTTGGTATCAAACTTTTCGCTTTCCAAATTTAGATTAGAAAAAGGAATTTCTGCTCTTGCCTTTTCTCTATGCCCACCAGCAAATCCTATACTCTTAAAAAGCTTTTTAGCTAATTTGCCTGCATCTTTTCTATATCCATCACATCTAATTATAATTATTAAGTTTTTCTTAAATTCTCCTCCTACAAAAACCCAGGAAGTATCATAAATCTTGCTTAAAAAGTCTGCTATTACTACAAGAATATCTGTATTTAATATTTTACCTATATATACAAAAATCTTTCCTTTTTGAAATTTTAGCTGATCCAATGCTATTTTAAAATATTTAAGTTCAGATCTTCTAATATGATGCCCTTCTATTTTATTTAATAAATATTTATTCATATGCTTATATAATTTTTGGAATGCTATTACATCATGAGGATTTGCACTCCTTAAAAAATTGTCAGTATCTACTTTTATCCCATAAATTAAAGCTGTAGCTAAATAAACAGATGGTTTTATTTTTAAAGTTTTTAAATATTCAAAAAGTATAGTTGAAACTGCCCCATAATTTGGACGGATATCAACATATTCTGCTTCCCATCCCTCTGTAAAAGGGTGATGGTCTATAACCGCAGTAAATTTTATGTTTTTAAATTCTTCCCTGTGCGTAGGCTGAGAATCAACAAGAATAAATTTATTATAATTTTCTAAAAGCTCCTGAGAAAATTTGACCAATGGTATTTTTAAAACCTCAACCATTAATTGATTATTAAGCCTTACAATTTCATTTACATTAGAAATATCTACTTTTTCTACTTTGCTTTGTAAGATCCTTTTTAAAGCAAAAGCACAAGCTAAAGCATCAGGATCTGCCCAAATAAGAACTAAAACTCTATCTTCTCTATTAAAAAGCTTAAAAAAATAATTGATTCTTTCTTTATTGGATCTAAATTTTAATTTTTTATAATTATTGGTTTTATACATTAAGTTAGTAAAATATACACCCCTTTATTTCCTCTAAATAACTTTCTAAATTATAATACAGGTAAAAATCAAGGTCAATTTCGTCCTTTCCCTCTAACCATTTAAGAATTTTTGAATTCCCAATAAGAATTTCTATAGGCTTTTTTCTTTTCTCAAACTCATAGGGACCCTCAATAAATTCAAAGTTCTCATAATTTTCCTTAATTGTTTTAAGTATCAAAAGGGTTGTTTTAACTGGTCTAAATTTATGATAATTTACTACATGAATTTGGAAACCATAACATCTTTCCCCTTTCCATTTATCAAAAGTTGGCTCAAAAACGACAGGTCTGAGAATAAACCCATCTTTTGCTGAGGAAAAAACTTTTTTAAATAAGGAAAATAGACTTTTAAGCTTTAAATAGGGTGCACCAAAAATTAAAAAGGGATTGGTAGTTCCTCTTCCTTCGGAGAGATTGGTCCCCTCTAATAATACTTGTCCTGGATAAACCAAGGCTGTTTCCCAAGTGGGCATGTTAGGAGAGGGAAAAACCCAGGAACGACTAATCTCAGGATATAAAAAATTCTTTTTATATCCTTTCATTTTAATAACTTCTAAATCAAGATTGTTAAATCTTCTTTTTTTAAATAAATTTGCTATTTCTCCTATAGTTAAACCATGTCTCAAAGGTAATGTGTCCATTCCCACAAAAGAAAAATACTCTGATTCTAAAAGAGGTCCTTCAATTTGAGCACCAATTGGATTAGGTCTATCAAATATTACCACTTTTTTACCATTTTCCTCACAGACTTCCATTAAAAGGTATAAAGTCCATATATAGGTATAAACTCTACAACCCACATCTTGTAAATCAACAAAAACTATATCTACTTCATTTAAGTGGTTTTTTTCTGGTTTTAATCTTTTCCCATACAAACTTATTACAGGGGTTTGGGTAATTGGTTCTATTTCATCTTCTGAAGCTATCATATTTGCCTGTTTTTCAGAAAAAAACCCATGCTGAGGAGAAAAAATAATTTTAAAATCCTTTTTAAATTGCTTTTTAAAAAGAATAAATACTGGGATAAAGTTATAATCTACAGAAGCTTGATTACAAAGAAGGGCAACTTTTCCCCCTTTGTATTTTTTAAATATCTCCTCTTTAAAAAATCTCTCTACACCATATATTACCTTAGAATTTTTTCTCATAATAGGTTTGAGAAAATTTGAGACTCTGAATATAAATTTCTATTCCCTTTGCTATTCCTTCTGCAACCATTTCTAAATATTGCTGATCTTTCAATCTTTTTTCTTCTACAGGATTGCTTATAAACCCTGCCTCTACTAATATGGCAGGCATTCTTGTTCCCACAAGAACAAGGAAAGGTGCATATTTTACTCCTCTATCCATAGTATCTGGATAGTATTTATTTAGTCCTTTTACCAATTCTTTCTGAACCTTTTCTGCAAGCATTCTTGATTCTGAAAGCTTAGTATTTACTAATATTGCCTTTATTAAATCTTGCAAATCACTTAAAGACTTATCTGAGGCAGCATTTTCCAAAGCTGCAACTCTCATTGCCTCAGGGTCTGTGGTAAAATTAAGATAATAAGTTTCAATCCCACAACCTTTAGAATCTGGAGAGGCATTGGTATGAATAGAAATAAAAAGGTCTGCTTTTTTGCTGTTAGCAATGGCTGGTCTTTGAATAAGTGGAATAAATTTGTCTTCCTCTCTGGTTAAAATCACTTCAATTCCTAAGTAAGTTCTTAATTTTTGCGCTAATATTTTAGCTAAGTTAAGGGTTACATCTTTTTCTTTTAATCCTGAAGGACCTACTGCTCCCGGGTCTTCTCCACCATGTCCTGGATCTATAACTACTCTTTTTATACCTAACCCAAATTGACGGGCTAAATTAATATATTCTTCCTTTTTAGGTTCTCCTTTTTTAGGAACTTCTTTTGCATAACTTTTTTGAATCTTTTCTTTTCCTATAAGATCTAAAACTAATTGATAAGGCTCTCTTAATTTAAAAATTTTATAAGAAGTTAAACTATTTAAATCTAACACCACCCTTACTGTTTTTTCATCAAATTGAGCTACCCTTATACCTGTTAAAAGGGCATCCTTTATGTCTATCTCCTTAGAGACCTTGCTATCAAGAATAGCAGGATAGATATCTACATATATCCTTGGTGGTCTCTCTTTATCTCCTTTTAATATATTAGCCTGGTATTCAAAATTATCAGAAACATTTATAATAACTCTGCTATAATCCTCCCCTGTAACTGGATGAACTTCTAACACCTTTTTAGGAGTAACCGGAGATAAGGCTATCTTTTCTTTCGCTGGTTCTATTGCAGGTTCTTTCGCTATCTCTTTAACAGGTTCCTTAGCCTTTATCTCTTTTCCCCTTTTTTCTATCTTTTTTGGTTCTTTTGCTTCCACCTTTTCTTCAAGTTTAGAAAGATATGTACTTTTAGGGTATTTTGCTTTAAATTCTGCTGTAAGGCTTTTTTCTTTTTCTTTGTCCTTTATTTCTTCTCTATAGATTTGAATTAATCTATAATAAGCTTCTTCTACTTCAGAGGATTTAGGATTATTTTTAATTAAAAAGTTATATCTTTCTATTGCTTTATTAAGTGCTTCTGAATCTGAGAAGTTTTTATAAAGATGAAAATAAATATTTGCTGTTTTTAATATGGCTTTCGGTGCAATATAACTACTTGGGTATAATAAATAAAGTTTTCTATATTCACTTAAAAGCTTTAACCAATCTGTTTTCGTAGCCTGTGAATTTGAAAGGAGTAATTCATATTTTCTTTCAAGCTCTGAAAAAGCTTTTTCTATATCTGAAACAGCAATTGCCTCTTTTTTTATTCCCCTCTCTTCTTTTCCCTCCTTCACCCCTACTATCAATCTCTGTCCTACCTTAAGTCTCCCCCTCCTTAAATTGTTCCACTTCCTTATCTCACTTACACTAACACCATACCTCCTTGCTATGCTTTCTAAACTCTCACCCCTTTTAACTGTATGATAAATGTATTCTTTTTCGGAAATTTTTTCAGTTTTTGTTTTTTTAGCCTCTATTTTTTCTTCTTTTTTAATAATTAGTTTTTGTCTTGCATAAACCTTATTTGATTTTAGATTATTTAATTCTTTTAATTCCTTTACAGAAATTCCATATTTTTTAGCAATCTTATCTAAGGTTTCACCTCTTTTAACTATATGATAAATAGCCTCTTCTTTAGCTTCTTCTTTTTTTATTGCCTCTTTTTTTACTTTTTCTTCCTCTTTTGCCTCCTTCACCCCTACTATCAATCTCTGCCCTACTCTAATTTTCCCCTTTCCTAAATTGTTCCACTTCCTTATCTCACTTACACTAACACCATACCTCCTTGCTATGCTTTCTAAACTCTCACCTTTCTTCACTTTATGATAAAGGTATTCTTGGGAAGGATTTTTTGAAGGATTTGAAGATTTGGTTTTAGCTAATAAATTTGAAGAATTAAAAACAAAAAAATAAACCCCAAATATTATTAAAATTAGAATCACTAAGCTATTTTTCATTATTTTTCTCTTTTTTCTTTTTCTAAAACTTCTTTTTTTAATTCCCAGAGAAAATTTAAAGCTGAGATTGGTGTCATTTCTTCTATATTTAGATTTTTAATTTTTTCCATTATAGGATGTGTCCTTTCAAATATAGACAATTGTAAAACCTTTTTAGGAGCTAAGGTTAATTCTTTAGTTTCTTTTAAACTTTTGCTCTCTAATTTATAAAGTATTTCTTTTGCTCTGTCAACCACTTCTTGAGGAATTCCTGCTAATTTTGCAACCTCTATTCCATAAGATTGATTAGCAATCCCTGGCAAAACCTTATATAAAAATATTACTTCTCCATTCCATTCCTTTACAGTTACATGATAATTTTTAATTCCTGAATAGAGCTTAGCAAGTTCTGTAAGTTCAAGGTAGTGAGTGGCAAGCAAAGTAAAAACCCTCTTTTTATATAAATTTTCAGCTATAGCCCAAGCAAGAGACATACCGTCAAAGGTGCTTGTTCCTCTTCCAACTTCATCAAGAATAACTAAACTTTTAGAGGTTGCATTTTTTAAAATGTATGCACATTCGCTCATTTCAACCATAAAGGTGCTTCTTCCTTTTATGAGTTCATCTCCTGCTCCTACACGACTAAAAATCCTATCAAAAATACTTAGCCTTGCTGATTTTGCTGGAACAAAACTTCCCATTTGTGCCATTATAACTATCAAGGCATTCTGTCTTAAAAATGTGGATTTCCCACCCATATTAGGTCCAGTAACAATTAAAACTGTAGCATCCTCTTTATTCATCTCTAAGGAATTAGGAACGAAGTTTTCTTTACCTTGGATTTTTTCTAAAACAGGGTGCCTTCCCTCTTCTATTATAAATATTTGTTCCTCTATCATTTCTGGCATGGTGTAATCATTTTCTATAGCAGATGAGGCTAAAGAAAGAAAAACATCAAGTTCTGCTAATGCTTTAGCTGTGGTTTTAAGCTTTTCTTTATATAAAGACACCTTTTCTCTTAATTCCAAAAATAACTCATATTCCAAATTTTTTATTTTTTCTTCTGCAGAAAGAATTTTATTTTCAAGCTCCTTTAATTGAGGAGTAACAAATCTTTCTACATTAGTTAAAGTTTGTTTTCTTTCAAAATATACAGGAACTCTTTTTAGATAACTTTTAGAAACTTCAAAATAATATCCAAAAACTTTGTTATAACCTATTCTTAAATTGGGAATCCCTGTTTTTTCTTTTTCCCTTTTTTCTAACTCAGAAAGATAGTAAACTGCATTTTCTTTTAAGTCTAAAAGTTCATCAAGCTCTTGGCTAACCCCTCTTTTTATTATTCCTCCCTCCTTTAAAGTTGTAGGTGGATCTTCAACAAGCCAATTATTTAAAAGCTCATAAAGTTCTGAAAAATCTTCTATGGCTTTTAAAAGTTCTTCAAGTTTTTTAGAAAAAAACAAGGGTTTTTCCTTTTCTAAAATATCTTTTATTTCAGGAAGATATTTTAAACTTTCTCTTAGCAACCCCATTTCTTTTGGATTAGCTAATTTTAGTGCGCATCTTGTACTTAATCTTTCAAGATCAGAAATCTTTCTTAAAATTCTTTTTAGTTCCTCTCTTAAAGTCTTATTTTCTACAAAAAACTTTACTACTTCTTGCCTTTCTTGGATTTTTTTAATATCCTTTAAAGGATATAGTATCCACTCTTTTAGAAGTCTTGCCCCCATCGGAGTTTGGGTTTTGTCAAGAACCCAAAATAGGGAGTATTTTTCGCTTCCATCCCAAAGATTTTTTATAAGCTCTAAGTTTCTTTTAGTAGATTCATCTAAAAATAAAAATTCTTCTGGATAAAAAAACTGAGGCGCAGATATTTTATCTACCAAATGGGGTTGGTAGATTTTTAAATATTCTAAAATTGCATTAGCTGCTTTTAACCCTTCTTCATATTTTTTAAATTCAAAAATTTCTAAATTAAAATCTTTTAGCCCCTCTTTTTTGAAAAAATTTTCTTCTACAAAACTTAAATGGGCTTTAGGAATATTTTGTTTAAGTATTTTTACTAATTCTGAATTTTCTAATTTTTTACTTAATATTATTTCCTTAGGTTCTCTTTTTAAAATTTCAGAAAGTATTTCATCCTTTTTAAGCTCTGTAAAAATGTATTCTCCACAAGAAAGCTCTAAAAAGCTCAAACCTGCTTTTTTTTCTATAAATAAACTTGCCAAATAATTTTTCTCTTTTTCTGATAAAGCTGAGAGATCTGTGAGAAGCCCTGGAGTATATATTTTTACTACTTCTCTTTTAAATAATCCTTTCGTGGTTGTCTCTTCTATTTGTTCACAAATAGCTACCTTAAATCCCATCTCAACCAATTTTTGTATATAAATTGAACTTTTATCTGCAGGAACTCCGCACATAGGTGCTATCAAATCTTTACCTGCTTCTCTTTTGGTAAGAACAAGCCCTAAGAGTGGAGCAACTGTTTCTGCATCTTCAAAAAACATCTCATAAAAATCACCTAATCTAAAAAAGAGAATAGTATCAGGGTACTTACTTTTGATTTCAAAATATTGCTTAAACATTGGAGTTATTTCTACTTTTATACTGCCTTTCATTATTTATAGAGCCCCTTTTCTTTGATGTAAAAACATACCTTTTCAGGAACTAAATATCTAATCGATTTTTTTTGACTTACTAATTTTCTTATTAAACTGCTTGAAATATCAAAAAATGTGGTTTTATAAAAAAATACTTTTTTATGCGCTTTGTCGTCATCCCCCCAAAGTTCTCTTATTTTATTATGGAAATATCCTAAAGCTGATTCCCAATCCTTTATTCCTCTTGGGACAACTACAATATTTGTATAATCTAAAAATTTCTCATAATTCCACCAGGTTTCAAATTCACAAAAACTATCCCATCCAATAATTAGATATTTCTCACTTTCTGGATAGATTTCTTTTAATTTTTGAAGGGTTTTTAAGGTATAAGAGGGATTAATATCCCTTTCTATGTCAAGAACTTCAAAATAGGGATTTCCTTCAATAGCAAGTTTTACCATTTGTAATCTATCTTCAAAAGAAGAAATAGATACTTCTTTTTTATGAGGAGGGCTCCCTGCAGGAATGAAAAAAACTTTGTTAAGTCCCCAATTTTCTCTTATTTCTTCAGCTATTCTTAAATGCGCTAAATGGGGAGGATCAAAAGTTCCTCCTAATATTCCAATTTTTTTAAGTTCGGATTTGTCCATTACCAAATACAATAAATTTAGTTGTAGTTAATTCCTCAAGTCCCATAGGCCCGTAGGCATGGATTTTGGTTGTAGAAATACCAATTTCTGCTCCAAGCCCCAATTCTCCACCATCATTAAATCTTGTTGAAGCATTCACTAAAACTACACTTGCATCAACCTCTTTTAAAAATTTCATAGCCTTTGAATAATTTTCTGTAACTATTGCTTCTGTATGGTTGCTTCCATATTTAGAAATATGCTCTATTGCTTCTTCTAAAGATTTAACCACTTTTATAGCTAAGATTAAATCTAAATACTCTGCATACCAGTCTTCTTCAGTTGCTTCCTTTGCCCAAGGAATATATTTTAAAGTTTCTGGACATCCTCTTAACTCCACTCCATATTTTTTATATTCCTCTGCTAAATCTGGTAAAAACTTTTCTGCAATATCTTTATGCACAAGCAAAGTTTCCATAGCATTACAAACCCCTGGCCTTTGACACTTGGCATTTATAGCTATAATTTTAGCCATCTCCAAATTAGCAGAATTATCCACATATACATGACATACACCCTTATAGTGTTTTATAACTGGCATTCTTGCTTTTTCAGTAACAAATCTTATAAGCCCTTCTCCACCTCTTGGAATTACAAGATCTATATATTCTTCAAGTTCTAACATGTATTCCATTAATTTTCTTTCTGGAGTTGGAATAACTTGTACTGCATCTTCTGGAACATTAAATTCTTTTAAAGTTTCTCTAAAGATTTCACCAAGAGCTATATTTGAATTTAGGGCTTCTTTTCCTCCTCTTAAAATCACTGCATTTCCGCTTTTAAAACAAAGTCCTGCTGCATCAATAGTCACATTAGGTCTACTTTCATAAATTATAGCTATTACCCCTAAAGGTATTCTCATCCTCCCTACCCAAAGTCCATTGGGTCTTTTCCACATTTTAACCACCTCTCCCACTGGATCAGGTAAAGCTGAAACCTCTTCTAATCCTTTAGCCATCCCTTCTATTATTTTATCTGTTAGGGTTAAACGATCAATAAAAGCCTTAGTATGCCCTTGAATTAAGGCTTGATTTACATCTTTTTCATTAATTTTTTTTAATTCTTCTTTTCTTTCTCTTAATTTTTGAGCAACTCTTTTTAAAATCTCATTTTTGATCCCGGAAGAAAGGATTGCTAAATTTTTTGAAGCGATTTTAGCTTTCTTTGCTATTTCTAAGATCATCCCTTTAAACTTCTCATCCTCCATTTTATCCTCCTACCTAATAAATTTCAGAAATTTAATGCCTTCCAAAAATAAAAACTTCTGCTAATATTAACTCAATATTTTAACTTAAACAAGAAAAAATGGGAGAGTTAGATAAGCTTCTAAAGCTTTCTTCAAGAAATTTAATTCCTTTGCCAAACGTAGGTAAAGATATTTTACTAACTCTTTTATTAAAAAGTGATAGAGAATTTATAGAACTTATTACTGATAATGAGGAGATTTCTTCACTTATTATTTCTGTAGCTAATCACCCAAAATATAGAAAAGATAATCCTCCTGTCCAAGATGTAAGATTAGCCTTGTTAATCCTTGGAGAAGACTTAGTAAAAATTTTAGTCTTAAGTTTTATTTCTACAAAACTTTGTAAAGTTACTTTTAATGAGTTTAACTTTCATCATTTTTGGACAAGAGCCATTGCTAATTTATGTTTTTCCTTTATATGTGCTCCCTATTTAGAACCCTTCCCCCCTCATTTACCTATATCTTCTTACCTTATGGATTTTGGTATAATTATTTTGTATTCTCTTTTTCCTGAGGGTTATTTAAAAGTTTTAAAACTTAAAAAATTAGGCTTGTCTACCTGTCAAGCTGAAAAAGAAGTCTTTGGAGTTGATCATGCAGTTATAGGAGGAGAATACTTTGAAACTTATAATTTCCCTCGAAGATTTATTCTTAATATCCAACATCACCACCAATTTTCAGATTTACCTGAAGATATTCCTCCTCAAGTTTTTGAAGATATTAGAATTCTTAATTTTATAGATCTTGGGGTAGGGTGCTACTTTAGTATAAATAGAGAAATAAAATTTAAAGAATTTAAGACCTTGGCTAAACTTCGTTTTAATTTAGAGGAATCCCGAGCAGAATCCCTATTAGAAACTCTTCCCTATTATACGAATTCTCTTTATGAAGTTTTAAACTACAAAAACTATTCTCTTATTCCTTATAGCAAAAGTATTAAAACCCGTGAAGAGAAACTAAAAGAAACCTTTAAAACCCTTGAAGAAAAAAAGAAAAATGAAGAAACTCTTATAAATTTTTATCGGAATGAATTGATAAGGGTTACCAGAGAAAAAGAAGCTCTTATTGAAGAGACAGAAGTTCTAAAGAAAAAGCTTAAAGAAAGTTCTATTTTAGATCCCTTAACTGGACTTTATAATGAAGATTATTTTTTAAAAAGATTAAAAGAAGAACTTTTAAGAGCTAAAAGATATAAGAGGGTTTTAAGTATTCTTTTAATGGAAATAGATAACTTTTCACAAATAGTAGAACTTTATGGTTTGGAGGAGGAAGAAAAGCTTCTCCATTTTTTAGCTCAAGAACTTCATAAAAACTTAAGAAGGGTTGATATATTGGTTAAGCTTTCTAAACCAGAACATTTTGCTATTATATTGCCTGAAACGTCCTTATCTGGAGCTATGGTTGTTGCAAGAAGAATTTTAAAAATTACAGATGAGGTTTTTTATAGAAGTTTTAATAAAAGCTTCCCTTCCTATATAGTTATTTTATCTTATGATCCCTCACAATTAGATCCCAAGATAGATCCAAAGATAGAAGGTATTTTAACTACTCTTAAGAAAGGGCTTGAACTTTTAAAATTACGTGGACAAAAAAGAATTTTAACTTTTTTAATAGACAAAGAACTTGAATCTTAATAAACCTTAAATGCTTTTTTCCTCTTGACAATCCTTAAAATGTTAAATATTATTTATTATAGCTTTTGGGGGATCGTCTAATTGGCAGGACAGTGGACTCTGGATCCACGAGTGGAGGTTCGAGTCCTCCTCCCCCAGCCACTTAACCTTGAAAATCTGCTCTATAGGTCTTATTGTTTTTAATATGTCTAAAATTTTAACCTGCTTCTTTTTCCATTTTCTCCTTCCTTTTCTATATTTTATTTTTCTTCCCTCAGGAGGGTTTTCTATGGAAACAAAAGCTCAAACTTTAGAACTTTTAGTCTCTAAGGTAAAAGAAAAGAGACTTCAAAATGGGCTTACAGTTCTTTTTTACCCTTATAAAAGAGAAGATGTAGTTACTGTCAAACTCTGTGTAAAAGTAGGAAGTTCCTATGAAAAGGAATCTGAAGCTGGAATAACTCATTTAATTGAACATATGATTTTTAAAGGAACTGAAACCAAAAAACCAGAAGATATCGTAGGAGTTATTGAAGCTTTAGGTGGCTATATGAATGCTTTTACTTCTCATGATTACACCTGTTATTATGTGGCTGGTCCTTCTGCAGTTATTGAAAAAGCATTAGATATTCTTTCAGATGTAGTTTTTCATCCCTATTTTGATCCATTAGAATTAGAAAGAGAAAAAGAAGTTGTTATAGAAGAAATGAAAATGCGTCTTGATAATCCCTTTGTCGTTCTTTTTGAAAATTTAATGGAAGCTTCTTATAAAAAATATCCCTACAGAAGACCAATTATTGGTTATGAAAATACAGTAAAATCCTTTAAAAGAGAAGACCTTTTAAATTTTCTCAATCACTTTTATACACCAAAAAATATGACCCTTATTGTGGTAGGAAATTTAGAAGAAAAAAAACTTTTTTCTCTTATTAACAAGTATTTTTCTTCTTTACCAAAAAGAAAACTTAAAAAAGTTCCTTTCCCAAAGGAGCCTTATACCGAAAAACCTTCTCTTACATGGATAGAAAGACCTGTTAAGGAAGGCTATTTTGCCTTTACTTTGCCTGGGGCCTCTTTTAAGGATGAAGATGCACCTTATTTAGATTTACTTTCAGAAATTCTTGGTGGCGGAGAATCTTCAAGATTATATAAAAGACTAAAAAGGGATTTAAATTTGGTAAAATCTATTGCTACTTCCTCTTTTACACCTTATGGACCTGGACTTTTTGAAATATATGGAACTGCTGATCCCCAAAATTTTAAAGAAATTATTAAAGAAACTCTTTTAGAACTTGAAAAAATTAAACTTTCAGGTGTTAGTAATGAAGAATTAAATAAAGCCAAAACTCAAATCCTTTCTGATTTTATCTTTTCTTCAGAAACTTCTGAAGGGCTTTCAAGTACCTTAAGTAATTTTCAACTTGTTCGCGGTTCTTATAAAGATGTTCTTTGGTATCAGAAAAAAATAGAAACTGCTACCATTGAAGATTTGATAAGGGTTTCAAAAAAATATTTTAATCCTCAAAAATTGGTTGTTTCTTTCCTTTCAGAAAAAAAGCTTTTTAAAGAGGTAGATCTTCAAAATTTAATTAAAAGCTTTGATCCTAAACCTTCTCCAAAAATTTTTACTTTAGACAATAATTTAAAAGTAATTTTGTATCCCCAAAATGATATTCCTTCTGTAGGTATAACCCTTGCTTTTCCTGGTGGTTTAAGATATGAAAACAAAGAAATTAACGGGCTCTTTCAAGCACTTACTCTTTTATGGACAAGGGGAACCAAAAAGTATACAGCTGAAGAGCTTGCAGAAAAACTTGAATCTATTGGAACAACTATTAAGAGTTTTACAGGAAGAAATACCTTTGGATTAAAGATGCTTTCTTTATCCTCAAAATTAGATGAATCTTTAGAATATTTTAAAGAGGTACTTCTTTATCCTTCCTTTGAAGAAAGGGAATGTGAAAAAGCTAAACCTGAATTATTTTCCCTATTACTAAGACAGCAAGATCAGCCTGTATCTTTAGCAGTAAATGAATTTATTAAACTCCTCTTCCCAGACCATCCTTATGGTTTAAATTCTGCAGGAAGTTTAGAATTTTATCAAAAATTTACTTGTGAAGATTTAAAAACCCTTTATAAAAAGTTTGTAAGACCTGAAAAAGGTGTTTTAGTAATTACAGGGAATTTTGAACTAACCTCAGTTAAAGAAAAAATTAAAAATCTTTTTAAAGATTGGAAATCTGAAACCCAAGAAACTACTTTAGAAGAACCAGAACCAACTTTTCCTAAAAATCCTTTTACTCGAGTAGAAAAAGAAACTTTCCAAACCCAGATTTTACTTGGATTTCAAACTCCGGGATTAAATGCTAAAGAAAAGGTCGCTTTAGAAGTATTAAATAGTGCCCTTTCAGGACAAAATGGAAGACTCTTTAGAATACTTAGAGATGAAAAATCTTTAGCCTATGTGGTAACCTCCTTTTTAATCTTCTACCCTAAAAAATCTGCTTTTGTTTTATATATAGGTTGTTCTCCTGAAAAGGAAAAATCTGCTATTACAGGTTTTTGGGAAATTTTAGAAGAAATTAAAACCCATGGTCTTTTACCTGAAGAAATAGAAAGGGCAAAAAATAGATTAATAGGTAATCAAAAACTGGATTTACAAAGCAATCTATCTATATCTGAAGAAATGGCAATAAATGAAGTTTTAGGGTTGGGATGGAATTATAGTTTTCTCTATGAAAATTTAGTAAAATCTGTTACGGATGAAGATATTAAAAACTTAATCGAAACTTTTTTTAAAAGGGAAAATGCTGTATTATTTATCTTAGGAAAAAATGAAAATAGAAACCATAAGTAACTCTGAAGAAGAGACTATCAATTTTGGAAAAAAATTAGGAATTCTTCTTAAACCTGGAGACTTAATTCTCCTTTATGGAGATTTAGGTTCTGGAAAAACTACTTTTGTAAAGGGCTTAGCTGAAAGCTTAGAAGTTAATCCGGATCTTTATATAACCAGTCCCTCCTTTTCCCTCATAAATGTCTATGAAGGAAAATATACTATTTATCATGTAGATCTTTATAGACTTGATATTTTGGAAGTTGAGGATTTAGGTCTTTGGGAGTATTTAAATGAAGGTGTAGTGGTTATTGAATGGGCTGATAGACTAAAAATGACACTTAAAGATGATTATATAGAAGTTTTTTTTGAATTTTTAGATTATTTAAAAAGAAAAATCACTTTTGTTGGCTATGGAGAATGGCAAGAGCTCCTAAAAGGCTTGGATTTGGATAAAGAATCACATTAAGAGAAAAATTATCTAAAAGTCCTTTTAACTTTTCATTTTTAAAATAACCCTTTAAAAGTACCTCTTTAAATTCTTGCCATTCTAAGAACTCCTTTAGGGCTTGAATAACTCCGCCTGCTATATAAATCCCTCCTTCTGGTAAACTATAAAG